>WNFO01000772.1_pt1 | contig 23970 bp, 17 predicted proteins | sample 5400251 | NCBI WGS metagenome assembly WNFO01 (sample SAMN13153354, study PRJNA577476) | soil metagenome | isolation source: 100 cm saprolite under Madrone tree | place: USA:California | collected 2016-06-14
CTCGATGGGAAGATGAGTGTTTCCTTGGAAGAAAAAAGTGTCTTCGAAGATTTCATCTGCTTCGGCAAAGCCTTCTTCCACGTTGCCGAATTCCAGAGCCACGAGTTTGTGAATGTTCCCCTCTTCGCCGTATTCGTGGATGCGCGGCTCGGGAGTCGCCAGGGCTTCCTGGGGATCGGAGATCGTGGTCAGGATTTCATAGTCGACATCGATCAAGTCCAGCGCTTCAAATGCTGTTAGTTCCTCGCGCGCGACGACGGCTGCGACGGGATCTCCCACGTGTCTAACGCGGTCGACACAAAGGGCTTGCTCGTCCTGGCTGACAGGAAGAATCCCGTACTGGATGGGAACGTCTTTCCCCGTCAGCACCAGATACACTCCTGGGTGTGCGGCGGCGCGCGACGCGTCGATTTTTCGGATGCGCGCGTGAGGATGAGGAGACCGCAGCAGCTTGCAGTGCGCCATTCGAGGCAGGAAAATGTCGTCGGCGAACCGCGTTTGGCCGGTCACCTTCGCGCGGGCATCGACCCTGCGCCGAGCGACGCCGATCACGCGAAGCTTATCCCCGCTGGCCTGTGGAGCATCAGCGGGTGTCGTTCGCGAGTCTTTTTCATCCGCCATGCGCCCTCCCTCTGTGCCTGTCCGCGCCCTCGCGGTACAATTTACGTTACCGCACTTTACTTTCTTGGTCTGCCATCTTGAGCATGGCGGCTTCGACGGCTTCGAAAATTTGCAAGTAGCCGGTACACCGGCACAGGTTTCCGGAAATCGCTTCGCGAATCTGATCGCGTGTGGGGTGCGGGTTTTGATCCAGCAAAGCCTTCGCCGTGACCAGAATTGCCGGCGTGCAATAGCCGCATTGCGCCGCTCCGAGATCGGCAAAAGCATCTTGCAAGGGATGCAGGTTTCCATCTTCTCCGAGGCCTTCGACGGTGAGTACTTGCCTTCCGCCACATTCGAGGGCCAGCACCAGGCAGGAAAGCACTGGTTTGCCGTCGAGAAGAACGGCGCAGGCGCCGCATTCTCCCAGTTCGCAGCCGTGTTTCGTGCCCGTATGAAAGAGATCCTCGCGCAGTACTTCCAGCAAAGTCTTATAGGGCGCGAAGGAGACATCGGTTTCTTCGCCGTTCAGCGTGAATCGTATCTGCGACGTTTTCTGCGATTCGATAGGCAGTGTGCTCACGTTCAGGCACCTCGAAGACAATTATCTGACTGAGGAGCGCTTCCTCTGCTCTTGTGAAGCGCTCTCGCGGGCCATGGGAACCGCCTCTCGCTCCAAGGAATTCCGCCGGACCACACCCGGCTTGGCCAACAAACCGCGGATCAGGTAGTCTGCAAATCCATCCGCGACCTGTGCGGCCGTCAGCGGTCCTTCGGCCTTGAACCACTGGACGCTCCAATTGAGGCTGCCTAGAATCGCGCGTACCACGAGAGCCGCGTCACCGGGAACGAACTCTCCCGTCCGAACGCCAGCCGCGATCAGCTTCCGCACGCCTGTTTCATAGCGGTCGCGTTTTGCTATGAGGAAGCGCTGCTGGCGAGGCGGCAATCGAGCGGTAAAAAGATGTGCCGCCGATCCCTCCACTTCGTCGAGCAAACATCGCAAATGCGAGGCCATCACCATTCGAAGCTTGGCCGCCGCGCTTGTTCTCATCCGCCGAGCTTTGTCGAGCGCGGCGATCATTCGATCCAGCGAATTGTCCTGGCAAAAGAAGAGAATATCGTGCTTGCCACGAAAGTAGTTGTAGAGATTCGCCGGAGACAGAGACGCTGCCGCGGCGATATCGCGCATGCCGGTTTCCGCGAACCCGCGCACGCGAAATTCCCTGCCTGCGGCGCGCAGGATTTCCAACCGCCGCGCAAGATAGCGTCGCTTTAAGCGGCCATTACGCTGACGGTTGGTGACGATGTTCGCCAATGGGCTTCTCCAAGACCGCTTGCAGCGGCAGCCCGCAGCATAGTGTCCACCTTCAAATCGCTGATGTCAATAAGATCTGAACAGTTGTTCAGAAATAGAACAGCTGTTCAGGAAACATCAAGACGAAGCACAGATCCTGTTTCTCGGGAAGGTTGACGAAATACCTGGCTATGAGGAGGGGCTCCCGGAAGGGTGATCCAGGCGGCGAAACCGGCGGGCTTTCATCTCGAAATGGGTGAGAGTGCCCGACGCTGCCACTTTGACCGTGGCGCGCAGCGAAAGGGCGTGGTAGATGGCCTGCTCCAGGTGCGCCCGCACCTCGTCAGCATCATTGCCGGATGCGACTTCGATTTGCACCTCGAGGTGGTGCATCTCGTGCAGAGTTGTCACGGTCACCTGGAACTCGTTCACACTGCCGAACTGACGGATTATGTTTTCGATCGCCGTGGGGTACACGTTCACACCCCGGATCGTCACCATGTCGTCGCTCCGGCCCAGCAGCCCTCCGTCGAAGCGCGCGAAGGTACGCCCGCAAGCGCAGAGGGACAAATTTGGGCGCACTAGATCTCCGGTCCGATAGCGGATAACGGGAAACCCTGCCCGCCCTAAATTCGTGATCACCAGTTCTCCTACTTCGCCGGAGGGTACTTCCTCGCCGGTTTGCGGCTCGAGCACTTCAGCGATGAACTCGCTTTCAATGAGGTGAATCCCCCCGGGCTGAACTTCGCATTCAAAGCTGTGAGCACCAACTTCGGAAGCGCCGGCGTGATCGAAGCACTTCGCGTTCCACTCTTTTTCAATGCGCGACTTTGTTCGCGCCACATTTGCTCCCGGCTCTCCCGCATGGATCAGCGTGCGAACCTGAATGGATCGCATGTCGAAGTGTTCCTCGCGGGCAACCTCCGCGAGCCGCAACGCGTACGTCGGGGTGCAGCACACCACGGTCGCTCCTAGTTCGCGTATCATGTGCAAGCGCTGGATGGAATCCCAGCCGCCGCCGGGAATCACCATCGCGCCTATTTTTCTTGCTCCCTCGACGGTGGCCCAAAAGCCGATGAAAGGGCCGAACGAAAATGCCAGGAACACGCGATCCGCTGCCGTCACACCCGCGGCCTTCAAAACGTGTCCCCAACAATCTCCCCACCATTCCCAGCTTTCCGGGGTGTCCACGACGCGCAGCGGGGTGCCCGTGGTTCCGGATGTCTGATGAACGCGCGTGTAAGCTTCCACGGGGAAAGTCGCATTGGTGCCAAATGGCGGCGCTTCTTCTTGCGCGCGCACAAGCTCCGATTTGGATGTAAAGGGGAACTTCTGGAGGTCGGAAAATAACCGGATGTTACCGGGAACGATCCCAGCGTCGTTCCATTTCTTGGTGTAGAACCGGTTGCGACCGGAAACCTGGCGAAGAAGTCTTTGTAACTTCTGAAACTGAAGCGCTTGCAAGTGTTCCCGTGGGGCTGTTTCGATGGTTTGGTCGAAGAATGGCATGAGTTTTGTTCGTTGCCGAGAACCCTGAGATGCGAAATCAACGGCGGCGAATCTCCCAGACCCACTAAGAGACACTCATCGGGGAAACAACCGCGCCGCATTGTGGTACAAAATCTTGCGCTTCGCCGCGGCCCCCATGGGCAGAGCGTTGAACTTCTCTATGTTTCCCTTGATCGCGGGAACGCCCGGCCCGGGCCAGTCTGTGCCCCACAAGACTTTATCTGCTACGTCTTCGATTCGTGGAAAGTATTCCATCAATTTCTGCGGCGGAATGCCAGAGATATCCATGTACATGTTTTTGTGACGGCGAATAAGGAAAAACGCCTCGTTCATCCACAGCGGTCTGCCGCCATGCGCGAGGATGACCACCAGATTTGGATAGTCAATGCACACATCATCGCAAAGCATCGGTTGCGCGTGCAGATTTCTCGCGCCTGGGAAGATGGAAGTCCCGGTGTGAATCATGATCGGCAGGTTGTTTGCCTGGGCCCGCTCGTAGACCGCTGCCAGGCCACGGTTGCCGTCCATGTAATCGTTGGGAGAAAGCACCTGATGCGAGGGGTGCATTTTGATGGCGCGAATCCCAAGCTTTAGGAGGCGGTCCACTTCCGCGCCCGGATCGGGTACCGTTCCGGGAAGCACTCCTCCGAAGGCGATAAGACGATCCGGCGCCACGCTGCAATACTTGGCGCTCCAATCATTCACTTCCGGCGTGAATCCGATGATTTTTGGAGCGACGTAGTTGATCAGCCCCGCGCGTTCCACTCCGAGAGCGTCCAGAAAGGCCAGAAATGCTCTTGGATCGGCCGAGTATCGCTCCACATCGGCGTAGTCTTTGCGCCCCTGCTTGATCAAATCCAGCGCTGACGGTTTCACCATGTGGTACGGCATGATGTGAACATGGATGTCTATGATCGGTTCCAGAGATCGCCGCCCTTCGCCGAAACTTGTGCCTTCACCCGGTGCACTAATTGAATCGCACGTATTCAAAATTTAAAGGTTGATTGTTAATCCCGCGCGCCGGCGGAGCAATCCAATTCGCAAACTTGCCAAGCTCCACGACTCGTCCGCTCATCAGCGACTGGACATACGCATAATCCTTGGAGCTCGGGAGCCATTCGAACTCGTAGTTCTTCCATGCTTCTTCGCTCAAAACTTCTCCATCGGGGCTTATAAACTGCCCTCCGAAATTGCCGATCTCGCGATGGAAACCTTTGTGCGGCAAGGTCAGTCGGAAGGGAATGCCGGCATTATCAATCACCCGCTGCCAGCGGCCAACTCCATCGGCAATCTCATCGATGTAGTCATCGCGTAAGCGCTCGTTCAACGCCGTCAACGCCGGCACGCTTTTGGTGATGATCTTTCCGCCCACAACTTCAGAAACGGGGTATTCCGCCTCCGTCAGCACGTGATCGTCATCCAGCTTGGTTTCCCGGAAGCGCCCTTTCAGCCCGCTGGTGTAATAATTTGCGGCGTTCGAGGAAACATCCGAGCCGTAAAGGTCGAGCGTAACGCTGTAGTGAAAGTTCAAGTATCTCTGGATCGTCGGTAAGTCAATGACACCGAGCGCCCGTACATCCGCCGGATCTTCGACCTTGTTTTCCTTCATCACATCGCAAGTCCTCTGAATAATGCGGCTGACTCCCGTCTCGCCGACAAACATATGATGTGCTTCCTCGGTCAGCATGAACCGGCAGGTTCGCGCTAGGGGATCGAAGCCGGACTCCGCCAGGGCGCAGAGCTGGAACTTGCCATCCCGGTCGGTGAAGAAAGTGAACATGTAGAACGCCAGCCAATCCGGCGTCGCCTCATTGAACGCGCCGAGAATGCGCGGATTATCGGCGTCTCCGGATCGCCGCGCGAGCAAGGATTCCGCCTCCTCGCGGCCGTCCCGTCCGAAGTAACGGTGCAACAAGTACACCATGGCCCACAAGTGGCGCCCCTCTTCCACGTTCACCTGAAAAATGTTCCGCAGATCGTACATCGACGGACAAGACGTGCCCAGCATTCGCTGTTGTTCCACGGAAGCTGGTTCGGTATCTCCCTGAGTGACAATTACGCGACGCAGAGTCGAGCGGTACTCGCCGGGCACCTCTTGCCAAGCCGCCTGGCCTTTGTGAATTCCGAAATTCACTTCGCGCTTCTCGTCACGCGGCTGCAGGAAAATTCCCCAGCGGTAGTCCGGCATCTTCACGTAGCCGAACTGCGCCCAGCCGTCGGGTTCCACGCTGATGGCCGTTCGCAGGTACACCTCGTAGTTGTGGCTCTCGTTCGGTCCCATGTCATACCACCAGCCCATGTACGCGGGCTGCCAATGTTCCAGGGCTCGCTGCAGGATCCGGTCTCTGCCCAAATCGACGTTATTGGGAATCTTCTCGGTGTAATTGATCATGGCCATCTCCTGGAGCCGGACGGAACCGCGCCCGTCTTTTAAACTCTTTCCCAATTGAATTTTACAGCTGCGCCCGTGCCGTACACTTTGAGCGCGCCGCTGGTGCCAACGGCGTTCGGGCGGACGAAAATCCAGTTCTGCCAAGCCGAAAGGCGGCCAAAAACTCGCGTTTCTAGCGTCTCGCTGGATCCAAAACGCAGATTCGCCTCGAGCCCGGTGAGAGCGTCGGGGGATTGCGCGGCGCGGGACTCCATGGCCTGGCGAATTTCGTCTTCCCAGTCGAGATCATCCGGTGCGGCGGTAACGAGTCCCGCGTCGAGGGCCTCGCGTGCGGTAAGCTTTTTCCCCATCGCGGTGCGCAATCCTTCAATTTGCGCTTCATCCCGGTAAAACCTCGCCGCCACCCGCGAAAGATGATTTACCATCGGAAGCGGCCCGAAATTCATTTTCGAAAGCGCCAGCGCGGCCGCGTTTTCGCCCTCCTGGGTGTCGCGCATGTAGATGCGGTCGGCAGCGAGCGCCAATTCGAGCAGTGTTCCGGCAAAGCAGGACCCCGGCTCTACAATTGCATAAATGGAACGGGAGGTGACGTCGATCCGGGCGAGCGTCCGCCGCATCATTCCCAGTACCTCGCGAACGAACCAATTGTCTTGGTGCTTTAAAATGAGTTCGTCGACGGCAAGAACAGCGTCGGGATTCCCCGCCGTTTTGAAAATCCACAAACCTAAGTCCAGTTCCGCGGTGCGCAAAGTCAGGATGGCATCGTCCAGCTCGCGCGCCATTTGCAGCGGCCACCAGTTAGGTCCGGCAGCCAGCACCTTTTCCAAACTGTCTTCGGCGACGGACTCCGGACCGCGCACCCTAAATGTTGCGGTGCGAGCATGGCGATCCCATTCGACATCCAGGTGATGGTAATGCAGCCCCGCTTCATCTACCGATCGCTTCAAGGGCGTAAGCGCCACTCCCTTGGCGTTGAGAGGGCGATCGCTCTGCCCCGCGAGCTTCAGGGCGCGCTGCTTCACATGCTCCCGAAACTGCTGGGGTTTGATGGCCTCGTCGACGAGCCGCCAATCCTTCGCTCTCTGCCCCCGGACGCCGTCCGGATTCGTGCAGAAGATGTCGGCCTGGTCTCTGCGAACTTTGCGCTTGTCGGTCACACGCGTCAGCCCACCCGTTCCCGGCAGAACGCCCAGCAACGGAAGCTCCGGCAAGCTAACCGCGGAGGAGCGGTCGTCAACCAGAATGATTTCATCGCAAGCGAGCGCCAGCTCGTACCCTCCGCCAGCCGTTGTTCCGTTACAGGCGGCCAGGAATTTGAGACCGGAATGCGCGCTGGCATCCTCGATCCCATTGCGTGTTTCGTTTGTGAACTTGCAGAAATTCACTTTCCAGGCATGCGAGGAGAGACCCAGCATGTAGATGTTGGCCCCGGAACAGAAAATGCGGTTCTTGGCGCTGGTGATGATGACCGAACGAATCTCCGGATGTTCAAATCGAATGCGCTGCAGCGCGTCATGCAGTTCAATGTCCACCCCGAGATCGTAAGAATTCAGTTTCAATTTGTACCCCGGGCGGATCCCACCGTCCTCAGCCACATCCATGGTCAGCGTGGCCACTGGACCATCGAAGGAGAGCCGCCAATGTTTGTAGCGCGAAGGATCTGTTTGGAAGTCCACCGCTTCCATTTTTCCCTGGGATTCTTGCGTCGCGACAACGTCCACGAGATCCTCCTACTCGAAATTAGCCTGCAATGTTGTTTTGAGTCTCGAAAAACTGGCTTCCACGGAACTGCCCGATGTGTCGAGCTCCATATCCGCTTGCCGGTAGAGCGGTTCCCGGGCCTCCAGTATCCGTCGCAAGTCTTCCATGGCCTGGTCATTTCCGGCCATGGCGCGAAAATCCCCCTGCTCCAGCACCCGCGACATGTGCTCCTCCGGCTGCGCTTTTATCCAAATGGTGTAGCAATGCGAAACCAGATAGTCAAAAGTCTCCTTCTCAGATACTACGCCTCCTCCCACCGACAGCACTGCGCACTCATGCTCCGCCAGCACTCTCGTCAGCGTGCGCCGCTCAATCGCTCGATAGCCGGATTGGCCGTAGAGCGAGAATATTTCTCCCAGGGGCATTCCCGTATCCTTCTCAATTTCACCATCCAGTTCGATGAACGGGACGCCCTTCTCAGACGCCAGTTTGGATCCCAGGGTAGACTTGCCGGCTCCGCGCAGCCCAATCAGCGCGATGCGCTTCCGGCGCGCCTTTTCTCCCGGGCTGAAGTCACGCATCAGCCGGAACACCACGTCTTCCAGGCGATGATTGGGGAGGCCTTCGAGAAATCGCTGAATTAATTGTTTTTCGCCCGGCTCTCGAACCTCCGGACGGAACAACTCGACAAGAGAAACATCGAGAGCGCCGGCAATCCTGCGCAGCAGCACGATCGATACATTTCCTTCGCCAGCTTCGAGCTGCGCCAGGTGGCGTTCAGACACATCCGCTTCCCGCGCCACCATCTTGCGGGTCATCCCGCCTAGGTGGCGTAGCTGGCGAACGCGCTTGCCGAGAAAAAGCAGGAAATCCCCATCCTTACTCGGCGTCACCCGATGTAGACTGGCAACTTTGGAATGCGTGTGAGTGTGCATGCGTTCAGGAGTTGAGTATGCATTATAATACATGCGACCACGGGACGGTCAAGAGGGATGTACAACGGGCCCGACATCGATCAAGCCTCAACAGGGGTCTGGACCGGCTCGATCGACTTTAAGACATTTGTTTTCATTGTCATTCGAGATCGCATTACGGCTAGCATTGAGGAAGGACGTAGTTTTCAATTGATAGGGATATGCAGTATTATTCCAAGTTGGTTGCCCGTTCATGGTTTTGGACTTCTGCAATCAAGATGTCTTTCGGGCCTTGGACCGGGGAGGTTGGCAAATGAGGCTACCTAACTATGTTTCTGGCCGGTGGGGTGAAGGTCTAGGCAGCGGAGAACTGCTCGTCGATCCGGTTACTGGAGACCAGCTGGTGAGCATCTCTTCAGAGGGCATTGATCTGGAGGCCGCTCTTCAGTTTGCACGCGCTCACGGCGGACCTGCGCTCCGGCAGCTAACCTATACCCAAAGGGCGGAGCTGCTGGCCAAGATCGCCGAGGCCCTGGCTGCCAATCGTGACGAATACTTTCGGCTCTCTCTCGTCAACCTGGGCGCCACCCCGGCGGATGCTTCGTTTGACGTGGACGGCGCCATTTACACCATGAAGTACTACGCGAAAATGGGGCGGGCCTTGGCAGAAGGAAAAATGCTGAAGGAAGGCGCCCTGGTGGCACTCTCAAAAAGCAATACGTTTGTCGGGCAGCATTTTTTGATGCCCACCAAGGGCGTTGCAGTTTTCATCAATGCATTCAACTTTCCCGCCTGGGGTTTCTGCGAGAAGGCTGCGCCTGCGCTGCTCTCCGGCGTCCCTATCGTGGTGAAGCCAGCTTCCCCCACGGCTTGGCTGACGCACCGGATGGTGGAAGATATCGTAAAGGCGGGTATTTTGCCGCCTGGTGCGATTTCCATCATCTGCGGCGCCGCTCGCGAACTGTTGGGCCACGTTCGAGAAGAGGACATCGTTTGCTTTACGGGCTCGGCCGATACCGCCGCGCGCATCCGCTCGCATGCCAACGTGCTCCGCCGTTCCGTTCGCGTGAACATCGAAGCGGATAGCCTTAACTGCGCGATTCTCGGGCCGGATGTGGCTTCCGGCACGGATTTATTTGACCTGCTGGTGAAAGAGGTGGTCCGCGAAATGACCCTGAAAGCCGGCCAGAAATGCACGACCATCCGGCGCGTCCTGGTTCCACGCGAACAGCTCAAAGCCTTTGGCGAGGCCGTGACGGCCAGTTTGAGTTCCATGAAAGTCGGCAATCCGCGGAACTCCGAAGTAAAGGTGGGGCCAGTTGTGAACAAAGCCCAGCAGTCCTCCTGCCTGGAAGGACTGGCCAAGTTGAAGGAAGAATCGGAGGTCCTCTTCGGCGGTGAAGAGAATTTCCAGCCGCTTGATGCCGATGCTCAGAAGTCCGCCTTTGTACAACCGACGCTTCTCTCCTCGAAGAATGGACTTGCTGCAAAATATGTTCATGACCTCGAGGTTTTCGGCCCGGTGGCCACGCTGGTGTCATATGACGCTCTCGAGGAACTCATGGCCATCGCCCGGCGAGGGCTAGGTTCACTGGTTGCCTCGGTCTTTTCGAACGATGCGAATTTCACCCGCGACACCGTGCTTGGTATCGGCGACCTCCATGGAAGAGTGTTAGTCGTGGATTCGAACGTTGGCCAGGAGCATACCGGCCACGGCAACGTGGTGCCCAGTTGTCTGCACGGCGGTCCTGGAAGGGCTGGAGGAGGTGAGGAACTCGCCGGATTGCGCGCCTTGTTGCTTTACCATCGCCGTTTCGTCGTGCAGGGACCGGCCCATGGCATCACCCAATTGTCGGAATTGTGCGTCGACGCCGCTTCCTTATGCTAATCGATTGATAATCAGCATCTACTACCGCGAGTACTGAGGCGGCGGCGCAATTTGTAACCTTTCGTTACAGTACTCTCGTACCAGCCACCGAGCGCCCTCCGCCTAACCCATTTAATCTAAATATCTTAGTTACGATGACCCGTTGGGTGCGCACGTGCTGTTTTAAGAACGCTAGGTTGCGCTCGACCCAGCAGATTTGATGGAGCTCGCGCATGAGACAGTACCCAAACCGATTGCAACCAGGTTTCTCCCTGATGGAGATCCTCGTCGCAGTTGCCATCATCACCGTCATTCTGGGGATGGCGTTGCTCAACTACGGCAGCATCCTGCCGAATTTTAAGGCCAACTCGGCCATGGACCAACTGCTCTATCAGTTGCGTTCGGCGCGCGAAAGGGCTATCTCGCATCGCCGCGAAGTCCAGGTGGAATTCGTAGGAACGAACCAACTGACCATTACTGAAATCTGGCTCGTCGGTACAGCACCTCCGGCGACAACGGTGAGTTTTGAGGGCGGGGCTCAGTACATGGTTTTCGGCTCCCCTACCGCGATTCCGGATCTTCCGGCGCCCTTCAATTTTGGAAATACCGCCCCCGTCTACTTCGGGGGACTCTCCGGCGGTCCGCCGATCATGAAATTCTCGACGACTGGTGCCCTTATCGACGGAGGAAACACGATACTAAACGGCACGGTCTTCATGGGCATTCCGGGCAGGCCCTCGACGGCCCGCGCCATCTCCATCCTTGGGGCCACCGGCCGTGTGCGTGAATACCACTGGGACGGCAGCCAGTGGCAGGAATAGGGGGACGATCATGTCGCCAAATAGACGGCACCGCAATCCACAGTCGGGCTTCACGCTGCTCGAAGCGATGATTGCCATCGTGATTCTGTCCTTCGGCATCTTGTCCCTGGCCGCGGTCTATGCGCAGGGCATCCAGGTAGCGAACATGACGCAGATGGATTACATCGCCGAAAAGAAGGCTGAAGAAGCCGTGGAGACGATTTTTGCGGCCCGCGACTCTAAGTTGCTCGCGTGGACAAACATTCGCAACGCCACCGGGTCGGGCGGAGGCACTGACGGTGTTTTTCTTGTTCCTCCGCAACCGCTCCTTGCCGCCGGCCCCGACGGACTCTACGGCACGGCGGATGACGACACAGCCAACCCAGACACCGTGATCATGGGTGCCGGCCCCGACAAGATTCTGGGTACCGCGGATGACGTGGTGATGTCTCTCAAGAACATGACCCGCACGATCGACATCATTGATGTTCCAGGTGAATCGGGTCTGCGGCAAATCAGCATCACCATAACCTACACCGTCGGTTCCATGTCGCGGCAGTACACCCTCGTCAGCTTTATCGCGCAATTCTCGTGATCAGTGGATTGAGGAGCAGCTCATGAAGAAAAAGTCAGGTTTCACGCTCGTGGAATTGATTATCGGAATGGCCGTCACCATGGTTGCGCTGGCGGCAGCCGTGCTGATGTTCCGCGATTCCACCAAGGCCAACACCAATGTCACGCAGACTTCGGACATGAGCGACAACATGCGCGCGGGACTCAATCTGATCGTCCAGGATCTCATTCAAACGGGAACTGGCATTCCCACCGGCGGTATTTCCATCCCCAACACCATCAACGCGTCTGGCTGCAACGTCGGCCTACCGGTCAAACGGCCTCCCACGGTGTTGAACCTGACCTTCCAGGGACCCAATTCTGCCAACACGGGATGCAACGTTGTTCTCCCGGCTGTCGAACCTGGCAATGGTTTGGGTCCTGCGGTCACCAGCCCCGATGGGACCTCCAGTCCAGCGACCGACATCATCACCATCTTGTACGCCGACAACACCTTGGCGCTGGATCAGAGGCCCATCACTGGCCCGGCCTGTCCGACGGGAACAATTTTGGCGGATGGATCCCAGATTAACTTTGGTACCTCTCCAGGCTGCGTGACGCTCGGTGCGGCCGGCATTCCGGTCAATCCCGGCGACCTGCTGATGCTCTACAACGCTCATAATCCCAATGGCATCGTGCAAACCGTCAGTTCGGTCGCTGGCCAAATCGTGAAATTTGACGCCGGCGACGCATTTAACCTCAACGGGCGGACGGCATCGGAAACTTCCGGAACGATCTTGACCCTTCAGGACCCAGGAGCGCCAGCAGCGCCTAACGGCAACTATCCTGCCACCTCATGCACGCGCGTGTGGATGATCACCTACTTCCTGGACGCTACTACCGATCCCACGCATCCCATTCTTATGCGCGCGGTGAATTTTAATACCCCGCAACCGGTCGCCGAGACTCTTGAAAACCTTCAGTTTTCTTTCAATTTTGCGGATGGCACCACGCCTGCTCCGGTGAACCAATTTACGGTTCCGACGCTCCCGGCTCCCGGGGGTGACAACGAAAACCAGATCCGTTCCGTCAACATTTACCTCGGCGCGCGTTCTACCACCACCGCGGCAACCACTGGCAAATACGTCCGCACTAACTTGGCCACCCAAGTCGCTCTCCGCAGCATGGCCTATTTCAATACCTATTAATAATGAGGAGCTGCCAATGAGATCGCTGAAAACAGCCATGCGAAAACAATCAGGCATTGCGCTCATCACTACACTTCTTTTGCTCCTGCTGATGTCTGCCATGGTGGTGGGATTCATGCTCCTGGTGACCGAGGGTCAAAGACTCTCCGGCATGAACAACGAGCAAAGCCGAGCCTTCTATGGTGCCGAATCGGGTATGGAGAAGCTCACCGCAGACTTGGGCACGCTCTTCGCCACGACCTATGCCCCATCCGCAGCACAAGTTGATGCGCTGGCAACGCAGCCCCCGGTTCTTCCTCCCAGCGCCGGAGTTTCCTACGTGGATGTTCTCGGCGCCAGCACGTACTCCATTACTTATGCCAGGGACGCCAGAGGTAACCCCCAGGCTCAGTTTGCCCAGATCAAATCGGGCTCCAGTGCGTTTCAAGGAATGAATGCTCTCGAAACGACCTATACCATGACTGTCGCGGCTCGCACTGTAACCGGCGGCGAAGCTAAACTGGTGCGCACTACCCAGACTGTCGGAATTCCGCTCTTCCAGTTCGGCATATACTCGGACACCGACCTGAGTTTTTTCCCGGGTCCCAACTTTGACTTCGGAGGCCGTGTACACACCAATGGCAACCTTTTCCTCGACAGCGGCGGACCCGCCGGCGCGACCCCCACGCAAACCGCTACTGTCCAATTGTGGCTGAGGAGTCCGGTCACGGCCAGCAAGGATATCCTCCGCGACTGTCTCTCCAATTCGAACCCCGAATCCACCACCGGTCGACATCCCGGCAGCGTTGAGATCACCACTGGTGGTTCTCTCCGGGCGCTTGGATTCGGCCAAGGAAGCTTGAACTCATGCTTGGGTTCGGGCAGTAACGGCAGCTGGTCGTCTATCTCGGCTGCCTATAATGGCAACCTCCGTAGCGGGGTGAAGCCACTGAACTTGACGATCGTGCTCCTTGGCAACGGCAGCTCCAAGCCCATTGACATGCTCCGCCGCCCTGTGGGCGGCGAAAGGGTCGCAAGTCCCGGCGTACTCGGCGAGCGTTATTTTTCGCAGGCCAGCCTGCGCATTCTGCTTTCGGATAATGCGGCTGACATCACCGGCCTGGACTGCGTCAGCGCCACCGCCCCATTCAACCTGGCGGACCTCGCTCTCCCTGTCGCGAACTGGTCGACGGCGAATGCTACGGCTCTGCAAACGGCCATGACTGCTGCTGGCACGACTTTATTGCCACTGGCGGCCTCCGGCGCAGCCGGCACGACGGTGGCGGCGGGCTATAATTCAGCCGACGGCTATTGGCAGGTAGGGCCCACGGGTACGGCCACGCCCCCCACTTACGGAACTCCGATCATCACTGGCTTCATCAAAATTGACGCCCAGACTTCCTACGGCAGCCCCTGCGGCACTTACATCGATGTGACCAAAGAAATCTTGAGCCTCGGCTACGCGGGGCGCAACTTATTTCCCGTGTCGCTGGCCCCTCCCACGTTGCCGGGACTTCCCGGCGCCCAGGTCGCCCCTTCCGTTTGCCTCGACCCCCATCCCAACGCCGTAATTCGCCTCGAACGTGTTCGCGACAATCCGTCGAACTACGCTAGCGCGACAGGGCCCTGCGGCGTCACCGCAACAGTTGCCCCGCCGAACCCTTCCGACTATTGGCCGAACACCCTCTATGACACACGCGAAGGGTACAATCGCCAGCCCGCCCCCGCCCTCAACAACCAAGTTACGTTGGGCGGGATCATGAACTACGTTGAGCTCGACGTTAAGAACGTCGCCAAGTGGTTCAGCGGAACCATCGGCGCTTCTGGTCCGAGCACCCAGGACCCCGCTGTCGCGCCCAACAACTTCGTTGTTTACATCTCCGACCGTCGCGGCAACTATCTCCCCACAGGGACGGCGGTCGGCACCTGGCCTCCCCTCTCGCCCTCCACGCACGAGACCGGGGAATATGGCTACTTTGACCTAGTCAATGCAGCCGACATCAAAGGCTGCCCGAATAACACGATCGAGCCCATCCCGGCTACCGGCGGACCGTCGGCTGAGGATCCTGCCGGCGCCGGTGTCCTTGCCACCTACGGTGAAAATTCATTTCCAAACACTCTCGTGGATAGCACCGGTGTCACCACGGCAAGTACACTCTTTGGGAACTTGCCCAATGCTGCGGTGCAGGCCGATCCGCTCTGCCTCGCCGGGGGCTCAGGCGGGATCAGCCCATGGCCTAGATCCTTCCTGAAGCAGGCCAACGACGGCCGCGAAAACCCCAATGCCCTCTTCCGCCGGGCTGTCAAGCTCGTCAATGGCAGCCTCATTAGCTTGCCGGTGTGCACGGGCGGTATATCCTGCGGTCTGAGCATCACTACGGAAAACCCTATGTACATCCAAGGCGACTTTAACGCGAACTCCGCCGGTGGCGGCTTTGCGAACGCCAGCGTGGCCACGTCCGTGGGTGCCGATGCGATTACGATTCTCTCGGTCAACTGGAACGACGTCAATTCGTTCGCTGCCCCGTTCAACAATGCCTTCCCGCGCACCGGGGCAACGACGTACATCCGAACGGCAGTTATCGCAGGCAAGCAAGTTGCGTTCCAGATACCCGGTTGGGATACCACCGCGATCGATGGCAGCCAGGACTTCGGCACTGACGGCGGCGTCCACAACTTCCTGCGCTTCCTAGAAAGGTGGAATGGAACCCTGTTCTATGAGGGCTCTATCGTCAGTTTGTTCTATGCCCGCCAGGCGACCGGGCTGTTCAACTCCGGTGGAAACAATTACAGCCCGCCAACCCGCGGCTACCAGTTCGACGTGAACTTCCTGAATCCTACGCTGCTGCCGCCGCGGACGCCGATGTTCCGCGACATCAACACGACAGGATTTACGCAGCTGCTTTTGCCGAACCAGTGATCGGCGGTTGTGCAGCGTGCGGCCCCCCGTCCACCGGGTCGCGTTCATTCGGCGTGATCGGCAAGGGCTGTGTGGAGCGGGTTAAGTTCGGCGAGCCGAGTTTAGATACACGGGAGTCTAGGTTGTACGCGGTTGGTTGCTGCGGCGTCTTCGGAACCGTCTTCGGCGAAATGATCAGAGACTCGGGGCAGTCGTCCACTGAGGGGAGGGAAGCACGTTATGGCGAAATCTTCTTCAGCTTCTGGCGGAGGTTCCTCCTCCCGGTCGCTCCTGTTCATGATGATCGCCCTGACGTGCGGGTTCTGCGTTCTTTTTAGCGGCGGCTTGCTGATGGCTTCCCGGGTGGTCAATGCTCTCGGGCGCCGTGCTGGCAGTGACAAGACAACCGTGCGCACCCCTCTCGGCGAATTCCGTGTTGAAAAGGCCAAGGAAGTCGGCCCTGGCCTGCCGGTTTATCCGGCAGCCACGCTAGTGCTTGCCGGCGCGGCGGCCGCGCACCTTCCGCTGAGTGACGATCAGCCCCAGGTCCTTAGCAGCACTTATCATACGAACACGTCCCGCGAATATGTCGCCAACTGGTATCTCGAGCACTTGAGTCCGGAATTCGTGCGCCAGGACAGCGGCCCGAAGAAGTTACCCGAAGCCCTCCGCGACGCGCATATTTCCGATGATGATATTGCCTTCGTTGGCGAACGCGGCGATCAGATTCGCGTTGTCGAGCTGGCCCTCGACGAGATGGGCACCAAGATAACCCTCCTCCGCTCTTACACCAAACCCCTGGCCTCGGCGCCTGCGCAACCACCAGCCCCGTAAAAATATTGCTTCCCGCTTCCTGTTCCAAAAGCAGTCTTAGGGCTGGTCAAGCGTAAACGAAACGAACAGCAGCTTCTGGTCGCGCTGAATCTGTAGGGCAACGGGCGCTCCTGGTGGCAGAGCCTTGAGCGCACCGCGCAGACGATCCAGCGTGGTCATGGGCTGGCCATTCAGCATGCGAATCACGTCTCCGGCGTTCAACGGCACTTCCACGCCGGCCCCCGCCGAGCGAGCGGCAACGATGATCCCAAACGGGTCGCGCAAATCCGCCGCCATCGAGGCAATCTTCTTGTCAATCTCCACGCCCAGAATCCCCAGCGTGGGCACAAGATTTTTCTCCGGGTCGGCCAGTCCGGTGACCTGGTCCATATCGCGCGGCGGCTCCATCACCGAGACGTTGAAAACCAGCCGGTCTTTTCCGCGAAGGACGTCGAGATGGACTTTGTCTCCCGTCTCCAGCAAATAGAAATGAAATGCCACCAACGGCAGACTGTCCGCTGCCTTCCCGTCGACGCTCGCCAGAACGTCTCCGATCTCGAGGCCTGCCGCTTCAGCCGGGCTGCCCGGCAAGACATCGGAGACGACCACGCCGTACGTTCGCGGGAGCATCAGCGCCGCCGCCATAGATGGCGTAATCGTCTGGATTCCAATGCCAATTTCAGCGCGGTGCAGGTGACCGAACTTGCGCAACTGCTGAAACACAACGTTGACGACGCCGCTGGGAATCGCGAATCCCAACCCTTCGTTTCCGCCCGATTGCGAGAGGATAAAAGTGTTTACACCAGCCACTTCGCCGTTCACTGTTACGAGAGGTCCGCCGGAATTTCCCGGATTGATCGGGGCATCGGTTTGAATGTACACCATCGGCGAATCAAGATCGGTTTGCCGCGCTACGGCCGAAACCACTCCCATCGTGACCGTGTTGCGCAGTCCTCCCGGACTCCCGAAAGCAAATACGATTTCTCCCTGGCCCAGTTTGCGATACGAAGCGAGTGGGAGTGCGGGAAGTGTTCCTGCGTCGACTTTGATCACTGCTAGATCGATCTCGCTGGACGCTCCAACAATCCGCGCTGGTACGACCGTCGTTCGAGTCGAGAGCGCGGCATCCACGGACCCATCGGCATTCGCGGACGGCAGCACTACCTGGACCCGCTGCGCACCCTTCACCACGTGCGCGTTGGTCACAATATAGCCGCTGGGATCAATCACAAATCCGGAGCCGATCGCCCGTTGCCTGCCGATCAGTGTGTTGGTGTTTCCGTGCTCACCTTCTTCGAGCGGGCCATAACCGGTCACCAGAATCTGCACCACGCTGGGCGAAACTTTCTTGATCAGTGCATCCACGGATTCGTTGAACTTTCGCAGCGCATCGGTGGAATGATCTTGGGCTTGTCCGTTTGCGGCTGACAAATGGACCAGCAGAAATAACGCGCTAGAGAGCCCACGGAAAAGGCGCAGCGCCAAACGCGGGCTTATCAGGGGCCGGCTACTGGACTCGGACATGGCTGGTCTCCTCAGAACTACCCTCAATCGAATTGATGCTTGCTAGGCCCCCCAGAGTACAACGAATGGCTTGGTCCCCGGGTTTCACCCGGGCATCAGCAAGAGGCCTCGTCAGGAGCAACTCTTCGTGTTAGAGCTGCCACCCAAATGCGTTTTCCTGCATCCCATCGATGAGCTCAGGGTGACGCCCGGGACTTGCCGGAACAGGCACGCGGTCGGAGGTCAGCGCTGCTGTAATCCAGGAAAAATGCGACCATAGCCTGAAACTTTCGGCCGGGGGCCGTCCAAGCATGCCACGAATCCAGACCACCGAAGACCGCCGGCTCGAAGAAGCGCGCACGCGAAAAAAGCATTGGAAGCGCTGGGGGCCCTATCTCTCCGAGCGGCAGTGGGGAACCGTCCGCGAGGATTACAGTCCCGGAGGCACGGCCTGGGAATTTTTTCCGCACGACCACGCTCGCTCCCGAGCGTATCGCTGGGGGGAAGACGGCATCGGCGGCATCTCGGACCGTCACCAGATGATTTGTTTCGGGCTGGCGTTATGGAATGGCCGCGACCCCATTTTGAAAGAGCGCTTGTTTGGCCTGACCGGGAATCAGGGCAATCACGGCGAGGACGTGAAGGAGTATTATTTCTACCTCGATGCCACCCCCACACACAGCTACATGCGCATGCTTTACAAATATCCGCAGTCCGAATTTCCCTATGAATCACTTGTAGCAGAGAATCGCGGGCGCGGCCGGGTCGATCCAGAATTCGAATTGCTCGATACCGGAGCATTTTCTGGCAATCGCTACTTCGATATTTTCGTGGAATACGCAAAAGCTGACGTCGAAGACATCCTCATTCGTATCACCGCGGTGAATCGCGGGCCGGAAGCCGCCATGTTGCACATTCTTCCGCAACTTTGGTTTCGCAATACCTGGTCTTGGGGCCGGGACTTGCGGCGCCCGGTGGCGCGCAAAGCAACCGGGGCGCCCGGAAGCACGTGCATCGAATTGCAGCATTGGCAGTACGGCAAGCGCTGGCTGCTGTGCGCCGGTCAGCCGGGGCTGTTTTTCACGGAAAACGAAACCAACAGCGCGCGCCTCTTTGGCGGGAGCAATCGTTCACCGTACGTGAAAGACGCTTTCCACGAATATGTGATTCGCGGCAACAAAGCGGCGATCAATCCTCAACAAATGGGAACCAAGGTAGCCCCCTATTACCCGCTTCAACTTAATTCCGGTCAGCCCGTCACGCTCAAGCTGCGACTCACCGATATCGAGCCGCTCGGCGGAATGGAGTTCAACTCCGGAAAAGTCGGCACCATTGCCTCGCCCGGACAAGCCGAGCGCGCCGAAGGCGTTCCCGGCACCAACGACTTTGGCGACGGATTCGACGGCCTGTTCGTGACGCGTCAAAAAGAAGCCGAAGAATTTTACGCTACAAGAATATCTAAAGAGCTCTCCGACGATGCCAAAGCGGTCATGCGGCAATCCTTTTCAGGAATGCTCTGGTCGAAGCAGTTTTATCACTACGACGTGCGCACCTGGCTCGAAGGCGATCCCGCTGGGTCCAAACCACCTGACGAGCGCTGGAACGGCCGCAACAAGGATTGGACCCATCTTTATAACGACGACATTATTTCCATGCCGGATAAATGGGAATATCCGTGGTACGCGGCCTGGGACTTGGCGTTTCATTGCATCCCGCTCGCACTCGTCGATCCCGATTTCGCGAAAGAGCAGCTCATCCTTCTTCTCCGCGAGTGGTACATGCACCCCAACGGCCAATTACCCGCCTACGAATGGGCCTTCGGCGATGTGAATCCACCTGTTCATGCTTGGGCCGCCTGGCGCGTCTACAAAATCGAGCGCCGCGTGCGTGGCGTCGCCGATCGTGGATTCCTCGAGAAAGTCTTTCACAAGCTGCTCCTGAATTTCACCTGGTGGGTGAACCGCAAGGACCCTGACGGCGCAAACATTTTTCAGGGCGGTTTCCTCGGCCTCGATAACATCGGAGTTTTTGACCGTTCCGCGCCGCTCCCCACTGGAGGCCACCTGGAGCAATCCGACGGCACCAGCTGGATGGGCATGTATTGTCTGAACATGCTGGCGATCGCACTGGAGCTGGCCAAAGAAGACCCTGCCTATGAAGACGTCGCCAGCAAATTTTTCGAGCATTTCGTGTACATCGCACGGGCCATGAACGATTTCGGCACTGGCGGGCAGTCGCTATGGGACGATGTGGATGGTTTTTATTACGACGTTTTAAAACTCCCCAACGGCGAAGAACATTTCCTTAAAATCCGCTCGATGGTCGGATTGATCCCGCTTTTCGCCGTCGAGACCCTCGAGCCAGAAATCGTCGACTGCCTTCCGGGCTTCAAGCGCCGTATGCAATGGTTCATCGACAATCATCCGGACGTGCCCGAACACATTGAAATGACGCAGCGCTCCGCGCGCGGCGTGCGCCGGCTGCTCTCGCTCGTGAATCGTAAACAGCTCAAGCGCGTGCTCGGCCGCATGCTGGATGAGACGGAATTTCTTTCGCCTTATGGGGTGCGTGCCCTTTCGCGCTTCCACAAGGACCATCCTTACGAAGTTCACGTGAACGGAAACGTAAACCGGGTCGACTACGAGCCGGGCGAATCCACGACCGGCCTATTCGGCGGAAATTCGAACTGGCGCGGGCCGATCTGGTTTCCGGTCAATTATCTGCTGGTCGAATCTCTGCAAAAATTTCATCACTACTACGGCGAAGACTTCAAAGTGGAATGCCCGACACATGCTCCAGCGGAATCCGACCTCTGGCAGGTAGCCGCGGAAATATCCCGCCGGCTCACCCATATTTTCTTGCGGGGACCGGACGGGCGGCGCCCGGTGGCCGGGGGATTGGAACTCTTTCAATGCGATCCGCACTGGAGGGATCTCATCCTGTTCCACGAATATTTTCATGGCGACAACGGCGCCGGCATCGGCGCCAGCCATCAAACCGGCTGGACCGGTCTCGTCGCAAAACTAATTGAACAGAGCGGTGAATGAGGTGTCCCCCTTGGCCATTCGAGAGGCAACTCTCGCAGACGAAGCCCAACTCCTTCCCATGATGCGCAAATTGGCGGAACAACAGCCGGGAGCCATCAAATTTGACGAGCCTGCGGTCCGCGTGGCCTTCGGGAGGTTCCTGTCGGTGCCCGCCTTCGGGAAAGTTTGGCTTCTCTGTGAAGAGACGAAACCGGTCGGCTATGTCGTCCTGACGCTGGGCTTCAGCTTTGAGTTCCACGGCCACGACGCATTCATCGACGAGTTGTACATCGAGGCCGCCTTCCGACGACGCGGATATGGCCGTCAGGCAGTTGCCTTTGTCGAAAAGAAGGCCCACGAGATGGACGTGAATGCCATCCATCTCGAAGTTGATCGGGGAAACGATCCCGCATGCGAACTCTACCGGCGAGCGGGATATCAGGATCATGATCGTTTCTTGATGACCAAGTGGCTGAATCGCGAAGCTACATGATCGGAGGAACGCGCTAATGAGTGCGAAATTCGAGGATAAAGTGGTTCTCGTGGCTGGCGGCACAGGTGGATTGGGGCGCGCCGTGACCCGGGCGTTCCTTGAGGAAGGCGCCCAGGTCGTGGTTACCTATCGTGCGCAGGCAGAATTCGATGCTTTGAAAAGTGCGGCGGGGGCAAACGGATCGAGACTGGAAGGATACGCGGTGGATGTCACGGATGAGGCTGCCGTGCGCCAGTTGATGGAGAAAATCGTGGGGAAGCATCGCCGATTGGACGCCATGGTCAGCACCGTAGGTGGTTATGCGGGCGGGACGAAGTTGTGGGAACTGGAGACGAAAGTCTTCGAACAGATGCTGGCGCTGAATCTCTGCTCGGGATTTGCGCTGTCGCGGGCGGCGGTAAGAGCGATGTTGAAAGAAGGCCATGGAGCCATCGTAAACGTCGCTGCAAAAGCGGCGGTTGATCACGCTGCTGGCGGAGCCGCTTACGCGGCTTCAAAATCGGCCGCGGTGGCGCTACTGGATTCGCTGGCTGCGGACTTAAAAGGCAGCGGCGTTCGCGTGAACTCCATTCTCCCCAGCATCATCGATACCGAGGCCAACCGCAAGGCCATGCCCAAAGCGGACTTTGCGAAGTGGCCGAAACCCGAGGACATCGCGCGGGTCATCCTGTTTTTATGCAGCGACGACGCCAGGGTCATTCATGGCGCCGCCATCCCCGTTTATGGAGATAGCTGAAACCTTCGTTCAAGACTTAAATCTGAATTAAGTGGCCGTGGATGGCCGGGCCAGGTGCAGTCCTCTTGCGGCCAAGGAGCGGTCGGTGCCGGAACAGGCGGAAGTTCAGTTTGGCCGCGAGATCTGTGGCGACCTCGTCGCGGCCGAATCGCGCGAGTGGCTGGTCACCAATGGAATCGGCGGATACGCCTCCGGGACCGTCGCCGGAAGCCATACGCGGCGCTACCACGGAGTGCTGATCGCCGCCCTGCTGCCACCCGTGGGCCGCACCCAGCTGGTCTCCACTGTCGACGAAATCGTGCACTACGCCGGAGCGGATTTTTCTCTCGCCACCCATCGCTGGGCCAGCGGTGCCGTCGATCCGCAAGGCTTTCTACTCCTCGAGGATTTTCACCTGGAAGGCTCGACTCCCGTGTGGACTTACGCGCTGGCCGATGCGCTTCTGGAAAAGCGCGTGTGGATGCGCCAGGGCGAAAACACCACCTTCATTCAGTACACCCTCGTGAGGGGAAGCGCGGCCCTCGAAATGGAACTGAAAGCGCTCGTGAATTATCGCGACTTCCATTCCTTGACTCATGCAGGTGATTGGCGCATGCATATCGAGCCGGTCGAGCACGGCGTGAAGGTGCTGGCCCTCGATGGAGCGAGGCCCTTTTATCTGAAAAGCAGTACCGCGACCTGCCAGCCGCGCCACGATTGGTACCTTGGCTGCTTCTTGGGGGAAGAAACTGCGCGCGGCCTTGATGACCGCGAAGATCGCCTTTTTGCCGCGCTGTTCCGCGCAAAACTAGAAGCCGGTTCGAGCATTACGCTTGTGGCGACCACCGAAGCAGCAGCCTCGCTCGATATTGAAACCGCCCGCGCGGAGCGACCGAATTACGAAGTGAAACTATTCCATGACTGGCAAGCGAAAAACGAGGCTCTCGCCGAAGAAGCGCCCACCTGGCTTTGGCAGCTCATCCTTGCCGCCGATCAATTCATCGTAAAGCGCAGCCTTCCGGAAGAGCCGGACGGCCGCAGCATCATCGCCGGCTATCACTGGTTCGGGGATTGGGGCCGTGACACCATGATTGCGCTGCCGGGACTGACGCTCGCGACCGGCCGGACTGCCGTTGCCAGGCAAATCCTTCTCGCCTTTTCTCGCTACGTTGACGGCGGGATGCTCCCCAACAATTTCCCCGACATCGGGGGCCAACCAGAATACAACACCGTCGATGCCGCGCTGTGGTATATCGAATCCGTCCGGCAGTATTTCGAAGCGGCGCAAGATGCCGTGACGCTGCAAAAACTTTTCCCGGTTCTCGCAGCCATGATCGAGGCGCACATCGCGGGCACCCGCTACAGCATCCACGCGGACCCGGCCGACGGGCTTCTCTATGCCGGTGGTCCAGGAGCCCAACTCACTTGGATGGATGCTAAAATTGGCGATTGGGTGGTGACGCCCCGCACGGGAAAGCCCGTGGAGATTAATGCGCTGTGGATCAACGCGCTCGAAACGATCGCCGGACTTGCTCGGTTGCTTGGGAAACCCGGCGACGATTACGAAAAACTGGCGGCCAAAGCAAAGAAAAGTTTTCAGAGATTCTGGAACCCGGCGCGTAACTGCTGCTGGGACGTCATCGACTCGCCGGGAATCGGAAATGATGCCTCGCTTCGCCCCAATCAGATTCTTGCCGTGTCT
>WNFO01000773.1_pt1 | contig 23952 bp, 31 predicted proteins | sample 5400251 | NCBI WGS metagenome assembly WNFO01 (sample SAMN13153354, study PRJNA577476) | soil metagenome | isolation source: 100 cm saprolite under Madrone tree | place: USA:California | collected 2016-06-14
CAAACACAAACACATGTCTCTGCATCAGCAAAACGTACCAAAACAAAACGTACCAAAACGTACCGGAACTCGTGACTTTCGACTTTTTGACTATCCCACAAGTCAAAAGTCACAAGTCAACAAGTCAGGTGAATAAACATTAGCCATGCTTTCATAAATACATTTAGGTGGATAAAAAACTATATGTATGATGATCATTAGTGCTAGTACTAGTTGACTGTTTGACCTTTTTGACTTGTTAGTATGGTCCATTGGTGACTTGTTCATACAAGGACCCCCAACTTGCCACATATTCTGCCTTATTCTGCCTCGCCCTGCCTGGTGCAAGTCAAAACAAGTTCCCACACAAAGTACTGATGTGCGCGCTGTAAAGTAGTATGGTCGACGTAAGCCATGTCGCTACAAAGCAAAAGAAACTGGGGAAATCAGTCCGAATTTCATCAAACGAGTCGTACACTACTTGACCGGTTCAAAGCATTCACAAACCTATTTCGTAGGGGCCACTATATTAGATGGCTTATGACGCCGTTTGGTAATACTGTAGGTATTTTCAAGTCTCTCCGTCGCGAATCGATGAGTTCAGCATGTCCATACACTGTCCATATCTTCGACGTTGACCAACGAAATCACAAGATAATACAATACTACTGTACACGAGACACGAACAACCAGCGCAATTCTACTAACCCTACGCGTCTTACAGTCCAAAGGGGCAATGGCGTCCGCAAGCAGTTGAGATGGCCTCACCTTCAGACAAAGTACATGGCTTCAGGGCCCGGTGCGTTGAAGCCTTTCTTCCACATGGAAAGGTCAAAGCCAGTCATATCGCTACCGCTACCACCAAAGTCGGAGAATCCCAGACTCTCGTCGAGGTAGAAACCGGCACGAGAGCAGACAATCTGATATTCGAAGTTAGCAACACGAGGGATTGGTAAGACATACATGACTCACGTCTGCATCTAAAAATGACGGATGAGACTCAGTACAATCTTTTTCATCTACAGAACTTACAATAGACCGGTGCGGGAATGGATACAGATCTTGTGCACCGTGCGTACGCATAGCATAAGAAGTAGCTTATTTGTTGAATTCTTGATCGTAGGTGAGGAAGGAACGAAAAGCCAAACACAACGAAAAGACTCACACGTCTATGCCAAAATTGGGTTCATTGTACAACACAATGTAGTGGCTCGGCCGGCTTGCTTTTGGACAACTCAGCAGGCAATCATGCCAAGTGACTTTTGGGACACTCACTCCCTTTGAGACCTGGGTGACTTTGAAGGTAAAAATCTAACTTGTGAGGGCTTGTGACATCTCTGTCTACAACTAGGCCAGCAAAAATATTTCCTGTCTTGTCTTTGATGCTAAGAGTAGAATAAGATAAGAAAGTAAAATTTATGAAGCTGGAGCATACTTTGGCCCAGCTCCTTGGAAGAATCTTATGTGATGCCTGGTTGCACCATGAGCACCATCAGGTCAGGTGCCAAGAATTAAATCAACTTCACCTCTTTCCCACAACAATGAACACAAGAGGTATAGGAATGTTTTTGGGAACACGATTATCTGGATTTTCTTTAAACCTGTCCCATGCAGCTTAAGTTAAACATAATGTGTAAGTTGCTTATCCTAGATGATTAACTTGAAGCAATCAACCCCTTACCTTTAAGAGCATTGATCTCAATCTCCTCAACAATTTGGTATTCTCCTTCGGATACACCGTCACGATAGAAGATAATCCTCATGGGAGGACTGTGGGCTTTATAACGGAAATAGGATAATGCAGTCTATGCAAGTAGAGGAGTAAATTCAACGCTTCGCAACGATCATAATGCTTACGAAGAACATTTCTTCAAGCTCTTCAATCACCTCTACACGAGGAGATTGTACTCTTGTGAATGCCGCATAGCGGCTGAAGGTCTCATCGAAGGAGGAGACTAGGCTAGCAATGGAGGGTCTGTCCCTGACCCCAGCGCCGGGGTGCGTCACGTCAGCGCCTGATAATTAGAGGTCAGTGGGTGTCACTTGAATTGACCTTATTCACTTACCCACTATCATCGTAGGGTGCCTCTTGAGCTGGTCATATGTCTCGCCAATGGGGAGAGAATTAATGCCACCCAGTTTGACGTTGATCCTGTGTAAAATAAACATGGTCATTATTTGTATAAGAAAACATGTCTCACTTCAGAGCGACGTTGTTATAGTACTGATCGTTGGCGCGGCTAAACTTCTGCGTTTTCTAAGGGAAAATGCGTTAGGTACAATCTACCTTGGGTTCTGACAGACACTTACTACACACTGCGTCGCTATTCGCCTGGTAACGTCACCCCAGGCTTTGACAGCTTTCCGCTGAGCAGCAGCGCTATCGGGAAGGACAACGAGAACCAGAGGCTGTTGCTTAGACTGACTGATCTTGGGAACTAGTTGTGCTAACGCATCTTCCAAGGCCTAGTTGATATCATATAAGGCTGCGCATACCCTAGTAAAGGAACACGTACCCTCTCCACTCCACCGGCAGCGGATGCCGCTTGGCCGCCAGCGATATCAACCTCTGGAAGAAGTTTACTTCGAGAACAGCCTGAGGCCAGTTGTGGGCTTACCCATTCCTAGTCGTGACGTCAGACTCTGCGACCGGAATCGAGATGGATACTTACCCAATCTTTCGCAAGATTGCCTCAGCCTATTAACGGATTGCTCAACATCCGACAGAGGGAAACTTTGCGGGGCAAACGAAACTACAATCCAAAGGCTACGGGGGGCAGAGCGGAAGAACTGCCGTCTCACAACATTCCATGTACCGTGCGTCCCCGTTTGCTAGTTTGCGTTGGTTTTGCAGTGCGGGGGGAAAAATGAACTCTACTCACCTTCTGTGCTTGGACTGAAAGGTCGGCGATGGACCCCTTGTACTGGATGTCGGGAGGTAGAAGCAGGCGAGCGGGAGTTTCCATGGGGCGAAGGTCAACTTGCATGCCAATCTGAGAGAAAAACGGCGAGTTTTTGTAGTCGAGGAACTGCACCGACCGACGTCAAAACTACGCTTCATTATCAAAAGAATGAGAAGGCTGACGTCACCGTTGACGCCTCGCTCAATCGCCTCAATCCGCTCACGCGGATTTTTGGTGACTTGCTGAAGGACCTCCGACATCATTTCCGGCATGAGCACCTTCTTGTACATCTGCCCGCCAACGATGGTACAAACTTCCGCGGGGACGATCGTTTTCTGTTGGACGTTGACGCATATGCCAAATAATCTAGGATATCGAAGCCTGTAGCCGTATTTTTCCTCATAGTAATCCTGAAAGCGCATAATCAGGAACGGGGAACAATCGTAACTACGGAACGGACCCTGATCGTTGTTTCTTCTTCTCCCTTCATGAAATGATAGTCCCCAACATTGGGAGTAAGATCCTTGATCGGACGGGCGGGGCGACGACCCGGGGGTACTGACACCGTCACACGAACGCCCTTGAGAAAGTTCTTCAATAATTTGACATCTTCTTTGCCCAAGCGCTCCAAGTCCTGAACCTGTATCCTTTGTCGACGACCCGTCCCGAATTTGGATAAGAAAGTGCATGCCCAATCGAGGACTGGCATTTCTTCATAGCTGATCAGGGAGAAGAATGAGAAGTGCACGGGAAGGGTACTAGTAAAGCGCAACCGTACACGATCGCATGCGAGACGTCAACATTGATAACAAGACCACGCGTCGTGGGCCGGACACTCCTAGAGAACGAGGAAACCTTGAGAAACAAACAGCGTCGGACAGAAGAGGCAGATCTCACTGAAAGAAGCCGTTCCAAATATTGAAGCCACCGCTCAGTGATTTTCGGCTGGCTGGGGTGAACACCGAGCGGGTGTTGAATGTGCCAGTTTTTCTACACACAAGGGTATCAACGCGGCGCGCACGCAAGCTGCAAATCACAACGTGCTCACAGCATGGGAGACTGCCGTATGACAATCTGAAGGAAGGTGACGGCGATTTGGTTAACATCCGATCGACCCGAGAAGATTTCATTGGCGTGGTGACTGATGTTACTAGATTGGGGCTCGCATCGGCGTAAAGCCACACGTAAAAGAAAGCACTTACATGTCGTTTACCTTTGTCAGTCTTACGCTAAACTGACCACGGGTACTCCCGGGGGGTTGCGGCGAGTCGGACATACTGACCAGGAACTATATGCGTCGTGTAAGCGAGCGCGCGTGAGCACTCCACTCCATGCCTCGATGTCTAGACGGGAATCTGGGTCTCCTCACCTCCGCCGCGTCTCCCTGCATCTTCAGGGGTCCCACCGAAAACAAATTTTTCTTGCCGTCGAAGAAGGCGCGTGGATTGAAAACCGAGGGCGCCGTGATGTTCTGCAGACGGTGCACGATCTCGTGTCCGCGGCGACTATGCAGCTCGGCGTCGCGTCCGGGACGTTCAGCGACGGGACTGATGACTATTACATCGATACTAAGCCTAAGCAGACCGCGCGCGAGAGGGAAAGATGGCGTATAAAAAATCACTACGCACCCACTGCGAAGAGATGGACACGTCGATCAGTGACCTTTCAGGCAGTCCGCCGAGCGGACAGACGCACCGTCATAGTGATATATGGTTTGCGTGGGGAGCGTCTTGATAGAAAACGCGTTCGCGACTACTTTGACGGGCCTTCCGGCCGTGCCGTATTTGCGTTCGAGCCCGGGGGACGCACCGGATTGGGAATGTTGGGATGTTGATTGCATGGTATATGTTTTTACAGACGTGAGTACAACACACAAAGAAAAAAGGGAGATACAGGTTGCTGGAGTACAGGATGAAAGTTAGATAGAAAAAGGGTGGGGGGCGTGCGTGAATGGATTGTAATCAAACCCAGCATGTTTTATCGAAATCGCGCTGCGCATGGTTTGGTTTGTCCGCTCCGCCTTGAGGACCCCGGAACACTCCCGTGCCGTCCCAGTCACCTCGTTTTCATCATCTACACGACCGTCTTTTTGCCGTACTATCTCACAATATAATTCATGTATATAATATAAAATCTGTATTTCGCCATGGCGAAGAGAGTAGAAGGGCCTCCATGTGCAAGCCTAGTCTTCCGGGGTCCAGGCACATGTACAAAGACCGCGCAGTTGCTGCGGGCGTGATGATGTCGCTGCTCCGGTTCTGAAAGTGATCCTCCTCACGTTGTCCTCGCGCAGCCAAAGTAGACAGATTCGTGGGTGAGGGTATGATTACCATTCGACGAGACGCGTTGCATCGTTCGTACTTTGACTAATATTGGGGCCAATGCGGTGGATACCCGTTCTAGAACACAGGTCGCGTGCATGTTACCCGAACGAATCGATAAGGAATTACACCAATACAATCTCTCAATATTGCACACATGACATGCAGTTAGACCAACCGAAATGAGAAGATACCCTAAGGAACAAAGAAGAATCCTCACATCGAGGTAATCGACAAAGAAATTCCCCAACCACGCCCTCTGCCGCTTCTCATCATGAATCAGGATAAAACATCCAGCCATAAGGCTGAGTATTTACTGGAGTCATAGTGGGGGTCGCACTCGAACTTGTTGTAGAAGCGACTTGGCTTGCCGACTCGGGAACAACCTGAACTCCCAGTACCATTGAAGAGGTCGCAACCGTCCCTGAGACCGATGCTGTCGAGGAAGGAACAGACGCAAGCGTGCCAGAGGATGCTACCAAAGTGTTTGAGCCAGAAGGGGAAACACTCGAAGCTGAGACAGAGCTAAAGCTGGAAGACGTGACCTGGGCCGCTGAAGAACTTGTAGCCAGAGAGCCAGGAGCCGAGCTTGCTGTTGCAGTAGTCGTTGTCGCCAGGACAGAGCTGGCTGCTGTGCTTGCGTCCGCTAGCGTGTCCATTACCTCTGGGTTGGTGGCTACGAAAACTAAAGCCACGTTTTGGGCACGTTGTTCGCTACCCTCGGACTCGTTTGCGCGCGCCGTATGGGGAGGATCCGCCGTGAGGACAGCAATGCGGCTCGTCAAAACCCGATCAGGGCTCAAGGTTGAATTTGAGTGACTACTATCCGCCTCCGTTGCGCCTGGTAGTGATGCATTCTGGGGTGCCGCACGATGAACATCATCGGTACATTCATTGTTCCCTGAAGCTTGAATGTTGAACCACATGGGCCTCACAACTCTCGTAATCCGATCGAATGCAAACAGCTGACTACGACGCCCGCCAACTGGATCCTCAGTGCACTCCTCCGCTGTAAGTGGCGCCGGTGCAGGTGGGTCTGGGTCATAGGTGGCGCAGAACGGGACATTGTTTGCCGAGGTCACGTCGAACATTTCCAATTGAATCGTCACGCCGATTTCATTGGGAGTAAGCATGGGTTCCGAAGAGTTGGAGGAGGACGCAAGGAGATACATCTGGGTACCATTCATGTCTGACGCATTCAGAACAAACGCAGAGGGAGAGGTGGTCGAGTTGTCAGATGTCGTGGAATTGGAATCTGCGAGAACCAGTGAAGCAATGCGCGTGCCGCCAGATGCATCATCGCTGGGGCTCTACAAGATATTTCATTACAATGGTCACCATGACAAGATCAACGCCCGATTACGAAGCTACGTACCATGATGTCGATGCGCCCAGGAGCGCCATCCAGACCACCAGCCCGCTTTCCCAAGGTGAACGGCTTTTGCGTTGAAGAGCGCTTCGTGACACGTGGCACTACATATGATTGACCTTGTTCTCCTGCAATGACAACCGATCGCTGAAGATGAACGTGGCCATTGTCACGGGAAATAGTGACCTTCTCTTCTTCAAAACCGTGGTGCCCGTCAAAAGAGCGATCAACACGAACGTGATCATGATCTCCGGAGATGATTACTTTCTCGTATCCACCGTGGTGATGATGGTGGTGATGCGGGCGGGGAGAACGGCCAACACGAACGTGGTCATGGTCGCCAGAAATAACCACTTTCTCCTTCCCATTGTGGTGGTGGTGGTGGTGGTGGGGTGAACGTCCGACACGAACATGGTCATGGTTGCCAGAAACAATAACCTTGTCGTGTGGCCCGTAATGATGGTGATGATGGCGAGCGACAGGATGAACAACATTTTGGTCATCCGCAGAATTTCCAGGGAAAGAGGGATCACGATCGACGACCCCCAGACTACGGCGATAACGGTCATGGTGGTGATGGTGGTGGTGGTGGTGGTGCGGTGCGCGAGGGTGATATACATGGTTATCTAGAAGTCCGGCTGTCACTTCAATGAGTATCTCTATTTTGGACCCCATGCTTACCACCAAACCACAGTTTACTCAGTCTCGTTATCGGACGGAACGGGTTCCAGCGGCGATCCTATTCGAACCAATGAGGACGATCGCAAGGTGGCGGACAATGTCATCGAAAATTACACACTTTGATTTTCCCGCCCTCCTCATGGACAGTGTCATTATCGTCATACGAGGAGCCTTTATTCCCATCACTTGCGGACGAATCCTTTTCTCTGTGAGAGCCACCAGCAGACTGAATCTTTTGATTATCTTTGTTACCCGAACCACTGTGACCGTCACCCGAGCCCGCGTCGTCCTTATGGGATTCTCCGGGACGTTTTGGAAGAGGAAGAAGAGGAGAAACGTCTGTCACATGAGAGGAATGGCTGCGAAACCAGTGGCCAGGTGCCATATTTGCCAAAGCAGGATCCGAAACACGCAAGACAGCTGCGTCAGAGATGGGTGCAGAGGAAAGGGCAGCAAGAGCACAGAGTGTAGCCAAGACCGCGAATCTAGGAGAGAGTGCGACCATTGCTTGAGCTTTGGGGAACTTAAGGGACCAGTAGCACAGGAGCAGGGCAAGCGAGAAGAACAACGAAAGCAGAACGAAAGCTTAAAGAATGAAGTAAAGTTGAGTCGAAAGCGAACCTGTCGCTAATAGAAAGTGTGAGTCGCCTGGACTGTGATGGTTGGGAGAAAAAACAACCTATTCAATCCCTTGGGCCAGTCTTGGGCCGCCAGTCAGCCTTGCATTACGTCATGTTCACGTGATTCAGCGACAAGTCCGATATCAGCCCTCCCACATAACTTACCGTCTGTGGTTGGCTCACAATTTCCAAAATAGTGCAAGTGTCAAAGTTTGGCACTGCCCGGCAGGTGCTACTACCTTGGGTGGGCATCGTGGCATATGGTGCAGGGCATGATGCATGATGGGTGTCTTTTGTGCCGATGCATGACCTGATGTAGGAGCTACATAAGTACAGAACCTCTACTCAAGAATACTCCAGTCTCTTTTCCCCCGGACTCACAGTACTCACCCCTTGCATGCCTTCGTCCCGTGGTTCCGGTCTCCTAAGCTCTAGCAATCTTTGCCAGAAACATCACCTTTTAGTCTATCATAATCGACAGCAAGCACGATGCCAAAGTAGGGAGACAAAGGGTTCTATCTTCACAACAATCGTTTTCCTGACCTTCAAAGCACGACCGTCATCGCAACCGCCCGGTTCGAAAACATCCTAAACTAAGACCCGTCGTATTTTGTTGTTCGTACAGTAATCTAGCTCTATTTAACGATGTACCTCAATGAATGGAAGGTCAAAAGAGGAGCAGAACAAGGACAAAAAAAAGATACAGTTGCATGATGTAAAAAAGTGTGCTTGTTAGAAATGATCGTTTGTCAAGAGTAACATATGCATCTTCAAGTTCTCCGGCGCGAGGGCACTAGACAAAAAAAATAGTATCTTTTAGTCAATAATGCTTAACTCCCGCCGACGCGTGCGCGCAAATTCGTCTTTATAAGTGTTCCAAATCCTTTGAACCGATTCGAAAATCAGTAATCTTTCGGAATTGAGAAAGTGTGCTCTGCTCACCGCAAGAGCTCCGTTATATATGCCTCTTGCACCTCCCTGATCTGTTCTACGGTCGGGTTGTCCATCTTCTGAACGTGGACTGGCCGGCCAACTATTTGGGGAGGTCAGGGCCTGTTCTATGTTGGTTGGATGGTGAAGGCTGGTAACTCACTAACTGCGATGATCTGCCTGCGGTACGGAAGCAAACCCCAATTATCTGGTAGAGCCGTCAGTTTGACGAATTGTAGGGAGATAACGGTGAAACCCCACAGTTGAGTAACCCTCGCCCATGGAATAATGGAAGCGTAAAGCCAAATACATTTTGAAATTTCTTCTGAACTTTATATAACGTCGTGCCTTTTTCGTTTGGCATTTGCTCGTAAATCTAGAGCGTCGCATCAGACATAGGTAAAACTCAGCATTGGAGAGAACGTACGTCATTCTCGCCGAATGAAAATACAGGGACAAGATCCGCGCTGCAAAGCGGAAAATCAACCCAGAGTCTGTACACCAGATGGCGTAGGACTTACCCCTCGCGAATGGCGAGTTTAATGAACCCCAATCTGGGAACACATCCACTAGTCTATTCCATATCGACTCACACAGAGAAAAGAGCACGCACCTCTTTCTTAACGTCAAATCCGCCGTTCCCGGGTGTGCGCTCAAACTCTCCGCTGCACCGCCAACGACAATCGCGATCGCGGAGCCCTTTCCCTTGCGCAAGATTCTCTCGCACGAACGCTTCGAAACGGAGCACACGCCCAAGAAAAGGAGGAACTCGCGGTAAAACGGAATCGTGAAGTTGGAGTTGAGGGTAAGGAGATGTGGGTGCACGCCTGGGAAGCCCCGAGAGAAGCCAGTCGAATCGCATGCAAAGTTGCACATCGCACCCCTTTCCAGTTCGGCCTTAACACGGTGGATCAAGGGTAAATGAGGGAATGCTCACATGCTGATAATACCTAGCGATACATGTGGATTAAGTGGGAGAATATATGCACCCGGGGTATAGAGACACACCATGGGGGTGATAGCCAAATAAGTAAGGCCTATCCGCAGGTAGATCGCGCTCCTAGAAACTGTTCGAAGATGCATAGACCTAGAAGTATATATAATACTTGCTTTCTTGTACCTTGGTTGAAGAGCGTTCATTTAGAACCCAAAGTATCGGGGAATAATGGGAACGTACGATGCCGGGTAGTACTCTGCAAAAAACTTCCAAAGGCGAATGCTTCGGAACCAAGGCGACATGCGTCCCCCGCACTCAGGTGCGGGGTCGATATGAACCCAGATGATGTATATGGTCATGAAAGGCCACAACGGCGGGTACGAGCTGTATGTGACCGCCGTCGCCGGATGTCAATTGTGGCCCTGGGCATGCCTACGACAAGAGCGGAGAAACGCACGCACAGGAGGAATAGGGTCAGGAAGACGCAAACCGGAATGATGTTCGTCCATAAGGCAACTGAGACAGTCTGGAGTCGGCGTACCCGAGGGATGCTTGCTGGGACAAAACTACGGACATTAAGGGGAGTATGTGTTTACTGTAACGGTGACAGGGCCAGGGCAGAAAATGGAATGGACGCACTCGACACGCGCTTGTAGGGCAGCCACGGGCCGCAGGGGCGTAACTGACAGCTTTGAGAGGCGGTCTTTAAGCGATGAAGCGGAGAGAGTGCGGTTGGAGTTGGAGAGATCTGAGCGTTCAATCATGGCTGCGGTCGCAGTAGGGACAGGTAGGAGGGGATAGTTGTTGGGATGAAGGAAGATTTACCCCCAACGCATGTGTCCGGCAGGGTGTGTGGTTGTGTGCCTGTGATCAGTGTACCGATTTGGCGTGAGGCGCGAGGTTGCGATCAATGGGACCGCAAGGTTTAAGCTAGTTTTAAGGGTTCAAACACTTTAGACATCCCCAGTCCATCCTGACCTTGCGCATCCTTATCGCGTCGCGTGAACGTGGGCAACGTGGATGACGTCACGCAGGCATCATCAGGGAAGCGCGTGTACGGTAACGAGCTACTGCACTTCGATGTCAGGCCTCGTCACTCTCTTCGTCTCGTCCCCCGACACCCGTTCAGAACGTCGATTCGACCTTCAACTCCCCATTTCCCAGCTCAAGGTATCTGATGTCCTCTCTCTTTACATGATCTGAGAGCGTTCTTGCAGGAGAAACTAGAGCTTATCACTGGCATCCCGGTTGGAAACCAGCAGTTGGCTATCTATCACGATGATGCGGATTTGCAACCCGTCAAAGTTATTGATGACGATCAGCGGCCGCTAGGATTTTACAGTCCGGCGGATTTCCAAGTGGTTAAAGTGAGAGCGCAGATGTCAGCTTCGATCTGCGCAAAATGCTGATATCTTGATTTGATTCAGGTCGTGGATTCCAACCCATCGATAACCCTCACCGGCCAGTTAACGGATCTCACCGGGCTTGAAAAGTTTGAATTGTCCGACGAGCAATACGCGCTTCGTCAAGGTGTGTCACAAATTAGACCTTCTATCGTACGGGTATTAATGCCATGCAGACTCGGTCCTTGCATACAAACAACGCCACAAAGTGGGCCGTTTCGCTGAGATGACCGAGCCAACACCCGCCCCAGCCATGACGGTCGACATCTCAATTGGCTCTCGATGCGAGGTCGAGTCCACCGAACCAGGTCTGCACAAGCGGGGGACGGTGCGCTATGTTGGACCGACAGACTTTGGAAACGCAGGGGGAGTGTGGGTTGGGATCGAGTACGATGAACCCATGGGGAAGAACGACGGGTCAGTAGAAGGGAAGCGATACTTTACGTGCGCTCCCAGGCATGGTGTATTTGTGCGGGCGGACAAGGTAAGAGTTGGGGACTACCCTGTACTGGATCCGTTTGAGGAGGAGGAAATGTAACGGGCCGAGAATCGTCCAGAATGTCCGGGTAACCTTAATTCTCACGGTCAGAAATCTGTCTGCTTCAAGGCCGCGCGTCCCTTCACATATAAAGCACACACACACACTCCGTTCTTTCTCAATCCTCGGTTGCTTTTTCATTCATCCATGGCTAATCCAAGTGGTGACCCTCCTGGCCCCGGTCCTAATGATACGTCTACGGCCATTTTACGGCCAAAAAAATCGTAAGAGGGAACCAGTAGCGAAGCCTGTTACGTGCGCGTTATCTCACAACGTCGCGCCTCTAGACCTAATCGTTTAATCGTCGATGAGGCTACCTCTGACGACAATTCGGGCATGTCTTTGCTTGCGTGTCCATTGTTGTACCCACTGACCCCCTCTCAGTCGCCACACTCAACCCTGTTACAATGGAAAATCTTCAGCTCTTCCGCGGGGATACAATCATCGTCCGGTTCGTCTTTCGTCTTCGGCTCTCTGACAGTTAGACTCGAGACCTTACACATTGCTTTAGCGGGAAGAAGCGGCGGGACACTGTCCTCATCTGTCTGAGCTCCGATGATGTCGAGGAAGGTCGCATACAGGTCAACAAGGTCGCACGTAACAATCTTCGCGTCAAGCTCGGCGATTTTGTTAATGTCCACCAATGTCTTGACATCAAATACGGCAAGCGTGTGCACATTCTGCCTTTTGATGATTCCGTCGAGGGATTGAGCGGCAATATCTTCGATGTGTACATCAAGCCATATTTCCTTGAGGGCAAGGATACATACCCCTTTCTGACTCGTCGTCCTCTGACTGCCAAATTTTCTAGCTTACCGTCCTCTCCGTAAAGGCGACACTTTCCTCGTCCGTGGTGGCATGCGTACAGTAGAATTTAAAGTTATGGAGACAGACCCTGCAGAATATTGTATAGTTGCACAAGACACCGTCATCTTCACAGGTGAGTAATTTCTACGTGTATATTCTCCGCATTCTGACGACAAGCAGAGGGTGACCCGGTTAAGCGTGAGGATGAGGAATCTAACCTTAATGAAGTTGGTTATGATGACATTGGTGGCGTACGCAAGCAGATGGCCCAGATTCGCGAACTGGTTGAGCTTCCTTTGCGTCATCCGCAACTCTTCAAGGCGATCGGTATTAAGCCTCCTCGAGGTATCCTCATGTACGGCCCTCCTGGTACCGGAAAAACCCTTATGGCCCGTGCTGTTGCCAACGAAACTGGTGCTTTCTTCTTCCTCATCAACGGTCCCGAAATCATGTCAAAAATGGCCGGAGAATCTGAGAGCAATCTTCGGAAGGCGTTCGAGGAGGCTGAGAAAAATTCGCCTGCTATCATCTTCATTGACGAGATTGACTCTATAGCACCAAAGCGTGAAAAGGTTTGCTGTTATTTCGGTTCTGGTTATTCACGTCACTGACACTCTGGTAGACAAATGGCGAGGTCGAACGTCGCGTCGTGTCACAATTGTTGACGTTGATGGACGGTCTCAAGGCGCGCTCAAATGTTGTGGTTATGGCAGCCACCAATCGACCGAATTCCATTGATCCGGCTCTTCGCCGATTCGGTCGCTTCGACCGTGAAGTTGACATCGGCATCCCTGATCCGACTGGTCGTCTCGAAATTCTTCGTATTCATACGAAGAACATGAAGCTGAACGAGGACGTTGACCTCGAGCAGGTATTATCCAAGACTTTGCAATGCGAAATTTGGTTTTAATCCCTCCCTCATAGATTGCTGCTGACACGCACGGCTATGTCGGTTCTGATGTTGCTGCTTTATGTTCCGAGGCAGCCATGCAACAGATCCGCGAGAAGATGGACTTGATTGATCTAGATGAAGACACAATCGATGCTGAGGTGCTTGACTCGCTCGGAGTCACGATGGACAACTTCCGTTTTGCACTTGGTGCATCCAATCCCTCCGCTCTTCGCGAGACGGTTGTCGAGATCCCTCAGGTCTCCTGGGACGACATCGGTGGCCTCGAGAAGGTCAAACAGGAGCTCCAGGAGACCGTGCAGTACCCGGTTGAACATCCAGACAAATTCCTCAAATATGGTATGCAACCATCAAAGGGTGTACTGTTCTATGGCCCTCCGGGTACCGGTAAGACCATGCTTGCCAAGGCAATTGCAAGTGAAACTCAGGCGAACTTCATCTCTATCAAGGTTGGACTTCATTCGCTGATGCAGTAGAGCATTATTAACACATTCATCAGGGACCGGAATTGCTTACCATGTGGTTCGGTGAATCCGAGGCGAACGTTCGTGATGTCTTCGACAAGGCGCGGGCTGCGGCACCATGCGTGATGTTCTTCGACGAGCTTGACTCGATCGCCAAAGCCCGTGGTGGCTCATCCGGCGATGCTGGGGGTGCGGGTGATCGAGTGCTTAACCAAATTCTTACGGAAATGGACGGCATGAACGCAAAGAAGAACGTCTTCATTATTGGCGCGACAAATCGTCCTGACCAAATCGATCCTGCACTGCTACGTCCGGGACGCTTGGACCAGCTCATTTACATCCCTTTGCCCGACGATAAGTCGCGGTTGTCTATTCTAAGCGCGGCGCTTCGTAAGTCTCCTGTGGCGCAAGATGTCGACCTCGCCTTCTTGGCAAAGAACACGCATGGTTTCTCTGGTGCTGACCTGACGGAGATCTGTCAACGCGCAGCCAAGTTGGCTATCCGCGAAAGCATAGAATCAGACATTCGCAAGGCGCGGGAGCGGAAGGAGAAGGAGGACGCCGCAGATGACGCCCAGATGGAGGAGGATGACGAGGAAGACCCTGTTTCTGTCATCACGAGGGAACACTTCGAGGAGGCTATGAAGTATGCGCGTCGTTCAGTTTCGGACAGTGATATCCGGCGATATGAGATGTTCGCTCAGGTATGATCTTTCTTGCCTATCCTCATTGTTTGTTTACATATTCCTTTGAAGAACCTACAGCAGTCGAGGTCTTTCGGCTCGTCTTTCAAATTCCCGGAGGGTTCAGGAACACCAGGAGGCGGCTCTGGCATTGCACCGGGTAGTGGCAATGCAGCCTTTGCTGACGACACGCAGGACGATGACCTGTACGCGTAGTTGAACGCTTTATTTGTATCTTGTCGAACTGGAAGGAGGTACAACGATCACTGTAACTTCCCTACAACGTCAAGCATGTTGCCCGGGAATACAATACGTCTCGCTGGCTTGTAGTTGCATTTTTGGTGTCTAGTAAACAAAGATAGATTTCCCTCATGTACTATATGGTCCGCCCGGATGATACTGGGTACATTAAACCATTTGGAAAATTTGACGCTGTGTAGGTTTACTCGGTCTCAAAAGTACATCAGCAGCGCAGCCTCTGCCCTACACTGCCACTAATGTCGTCTTGCCCGCGGAACTGCAGCGACTAATAGGAGACGTACTTAAACTGTAATAGTAATTGCAGCGACAGCGGACTGTCGAAACTTTCCTTCAGGAAGGTGTTCGGTTCTGTCATTCGTTGATACGTCCTCGAGGTACAGTACGAGTCGTCAATCGGCAACTCAGCATGATTCATATCCATCTTGCAATCTAATTGATGATGCAGCGAGCGTATGTAACAGTATAATCCCCGGAATTATGCTCGTGAACCTCATGCACTCTTCTAACAGTCAACGACCACCCTCACTCTCTGGTTGTATCGGCGATCTGGTAAGTAATCTTCTCGCCACTTGTCTAGTAGTAACAACATCCTCAAAAAAGTAGACGTCAAGATACGAACGTGTACCCATACCTTTCCCTCACTCATGTACTGGAAACCATGTGCAACACCAGCGAGTCCGTGAGGTAGGATCAATACCGGGTTTGGGCGAAGGTTGACCTTGACGAGTAACTCTGACAGTAACCGCGCCCACCGTCGCCCCTTTGCCGTCTTCTCGGGCGATGCAGTAAAAGGCAGCGGGAAATCATAATCCTGTACACAAGTGGCCCGTCAACGCGTTTTACATTAAATGATTGGAAGATGTGGCTCCGCGCGGGCGAGAGGGGGCCGGGGACTCTTCGCGTAATGAAAAAGACGGAAACGCACCTTCCCAAAGTAATCAAAGACGATGCCGGATAGAACGTTGACGCCCTCCACGTGGGGATAACTGCCCACAGTGAGGTTCGCGATCGTGCCCTGGCCGTCGAGAGAAGCAGCGACGATCTCGAACGACGTGCCCATGCTCACGCAGTCGAGCGCATGCTCGATCGGGCCTGGCGCGGCCTCTTGGATCTGCTTTGCCGCCCTGGCCGCATCACGGTAGTCGACTACTAGGTCGGCGCCGAGGGAACGCACGAGGTCGAAGTTCCGCTCCGAGGCCGTGGCGATGACATATAACCCTGAGAGCTTCGCGAGCTGTATCGCGTACAACCCTACGGAGCTCGCGCCGCCGGAGATGAGGATCGGAATGCTACTACCGGTAGTAGATGCTTGGGGCCGAGGAACCGGATTCGATGACGACGGCTCGGGGAACTGGAGTAGATCGCAGAGCGCCATGAGTGCCGTGAATGGCGCGATGCCCAATTGCGCTGCGTCCTCGAGGGACCAATTGTCGGGAACGTGGACGACAAAGTCCGCGTACGTGACGAGGTATTCGGCAAAAGCGCCGGGGTGTTGGGGATCTACCCCTGCAGTCCAGGAAAATATGGGTTTCTCAGTATGAAAAAGCACGACGAGAGGCCAAAGTTTTTTTGTTTTGCCGTCGTTACAGTACCGGGTTGGAGAGAGGGAACGACGACTGACCTCCCAGGACGAGACCGGCGACGCGCTCGCCTATCGCGCGCAGACCATGCGGGACATTTGACCCGATCTCCTCGACAATCCCCGAAAAGTCGCTCCCAGCGACTGCTCCGGCGCGCTTGCCGTACAATGCACCCTTCCCTAGACGAAGAAGAAATTACAGTTGAACGAATTTGCACATGCATGAATAGATGGATGGCCAGTGGTAGAAGAAGAAGCCTCCACTGACAGTCAGCGGGATTCTGCGCCACAGCGACAACTCTGACCAGGATCTCGTCGGGGCCAGGCTTGGGAACAGAAACCTCACGCAAGGCAACTGAACCATCTTGTTGGATAACAACGGCTTTCTGTACGGTGGGAGCCATTTTGATTGCGATGTCACACTTGGTAGCCTGAGAGTGTACAGACTTAGGAGCTCACGTATCGTCATGACAAACATAGCACCAACTCCGAGACTTCAAACACAGAGTCATCACATCCGATATCATCGGGCTACCTTTTGTATCGCTGCATAAGAACGCGCCGCAGTGACCGACGAAGCCCAGTGTCAGGCTTCGAGAAGTGCATGGTACAGGTTGTTTAACTTGCAGGTGGATAATACTTACGAATCAACGCGGACAGCTTATCTTATCTGAAGATCTGCAGCAAGGCAAATGCGATCTTACACTCACGCACACTACACGGACCCGTGGACAACAACTACCGAGCAATCCCTACAAGGCCATCCTCAAACATATATAACGGAATACGCCCACCGAAAAATGGAGCAAAGCGGAACAGGTTAGTACATACAAACATGAGCTGATGCCACAAAAATAAGTCCTAGCAGATAAAAATTAATACGGAATCGTGTCGAGATACTCGTCACGATGCCAATGAAGAACGCCAAAGCTGGAGATCGATCTTGTTTCCCGCCTCACGCTCCTCTTTGATCTAACACCGCGGAACGAGGATGAGTACAACTCCCAACGAGGCATTAGGGGGGGATCACGTACCTCTTGGAGTCGCTGCTTGCGTTCTACCCACTCCGGGTTAAGGCGATATAACTCCTGCACCATAGCCTCGACCAGAGCTTCGTATTCTTGTGGGTGCGAATATGGCGGTGTAGGCAGATCAGTGAACGCGCCGGTGACAGTTGCCATAGATATACGATTTGAGTAGTTGCTCACAGTCTTCGATCGCGTGGATACTGAAGTGAGCGCAGTCGCGTTGGAGTTGGATCTGACAATTGACGATGTCTCGTGAATAGACATGGCAGTGACAGCAGCGATAGATTTGGGTCGCGATGCGGCCGGCGGGAGGTTGGTCGCAGTAGAATTGGATCTCGACACAGATTGGCTGGGATGGATCGATTTAGAAGCAGAGGCAGATGAACGGACGGTAGCAGCAGAATTTGAGCGGGAAATGGAAGGTGGTAGGGGAGGTTCCTGACTACTCGAAGTGGAAGGAACCCTCGACAATGGCGATGGCAATTGATGGTCGGATGAAATAGAGCCATTTCTGAATACCGAGGTTGGTGCATCTCGAACAGGGGCAGACAAGTTGGAGCGTGGTATCGAGGTTGGCGCATCTCGAACAGTGGCAGACGAATTGGCGCGTGATACCCTGCCCTGTGCTTGTCGTGCGCCAGCCATAGAGTTTGCTCTGGAAACAGGTGATGCTATGCCGCTAGCACTGTCAGACGGAAAGATTGTCGATGCTCCGGCCACTGACTGGGGCGTAGTAACAACAGTGTTAGTCCTAGACAAGGCCTTTGCGGAAGGGGTGGTGGTATGGACGCTAGTCATGGAACTCGTCCGACTTCGAGTTATAAATGAGGACGAGTCATTGTATTTTGAGGCTGATCTAGTGGGCGCAGAGGAAGCCATGGAAGGAGTTCTAGCCACGTTCGCAGGCCGAGATCCCGCAGTGCGAACAGTGGAGACAGAGTCGGATCTGGACATCGAGACGGTCGATGATTTAGGGCTGGAGGCGGAATTAATACTTGGTGCGGGAAGTTCCCGATAGTGGATGTCGTATTCCTAGATGAGAATCTGTAAGGGAGATACATAATTGAACAGAGGATAGTCGCACTCTACGCCGCTCAGGATCTCCCAAAATCTCTGAGGCCTCATGCACCTAGAGGCTGTCAGCTCAGGAGGGGACCGGGGATAATTTCCTAACAGCGTACCTTGCTAAACTGTTCACGTGCGGCTTTCTTCTCCTCTTCAGTCGAGTCGGGGGGAAGTTTATCAGGATGGGTTTCTAACACCTTCTGCTTGTATGAGCGCCGCACTGTCCAGAGTTCAACATGAGAAATCGGAATAAGACATATATGCACGCACCGTCTTCAGAGGATGCATCTTTTGTGAGGCCAAGGATTCTGTAATAGTCAAAAGCCGGGACACTCATAGACGTATGAGTTGAACCATCTCGAATCGTACCTGCGGCGATGTGAACAAGCGAGCACGTGATCGCGCGTCAATTTAACCCGGGCCGGTTATGGTCCGAGAATATTGATGATTAGCAATCGATTGAAATCTGTTCTGCTCCCAAACGACGATGTTGGCCGTGCAACAGCCACCAGCAAGCATTCCAGACCCGAGATCTCTCCCAGAGAATGCTCCAGAACATTGTCCAGTAAGTATGCAATGCATACTGTCCTGCTATTATCACTCATACTACTCTCGACAGGGAACTGAATCGGAACTCGCAGGCAAGTCTGCAGCCTGTGAAGGTTGTCCCAACCAGAACGTATGCGCGTCGGGTACAGCTAAAGGCCCTGACCCCGCATTACCGTTTGTGCGAGAGCGCATGACACAAGTGAACCGGAAAATTCTTGTCCTATCGGGTAAAGGGGGCGTTGGCAAGTCGACATTCGCAGCACAACTTGGGTGGGCATTCGCCTCTGATCCGGATGTGCAGGTACAGTGCCCTTCAAGTTATATAAACCCAGTACTGAGCAAAGTCATTACTGTAGACCGGAATCATGGATGTGGATATATGTGGACCTTCGATACCCACCATCCTCGGCATCGCATCTGAGCAAGTCCACACCTCAGCAGCTGGCTGGTCTCCCGTCTATGTGCAGGACAATTTAGGAGCTATGTCCGTCGGCTTCATGCTCCCCTCTTCAAAGGATGCTATCATGTGGCGTGGGCCGAAGAAGAACGGACTGATAGCGCAGTTCCTCAAAGACGTAGACTGGGGCGCGCTCGACTATCTCGTCGTCGACACCCCGCCAGGGACATCAGACGAGCATCTCAGCGTTGTACAGCTCCTGAAGGAAAGCGGAATCGACGGCGCAGTGCTCATCACCACTCCTCAGGAGGTGGCGCTCCAGGATGTCGCGCGCGAGATTGACTTCTGTCGCAAGGTTGGCGTACGCGTACTCGGACTCGTCGAAAATATGGCCGGATTCGTCTGCCCGAATTGCAAGACAGAGTCCCAGATTTTCCGTCCCTCGACTGGCGGAGCTGCTCGTCTTGCCAAGGAAACGGGCGTCGAGCTTCTTGGTTCGGTCCCACTTGACCCCCGAATAGGTAAAAGCGCGGATTACGGTGTGAGCTTTCTGGATGAGTACCCCGATAGCCCTGCGACTTCAGCATACCTTAATATTATACAGCGTACGTGTTTGCAAGTTCCGTATGCGATCGATAACTAATCTTGCCGTAGGGTTGAAAAATATCCTCGGAGACTCTTAGACATGCTCCGTCGCTACTACCCATTCATCTGTACAGTATCACATCATATGCTTGCATTTTCTATATCTATATATCACTGGTTGGAAGTCTATGCGGATGTGGTTGTACAGTATATTCTAGCCGCAACCCGTACCTTCAACTGCTACCATCCTTCCCTGCCGACTCAAATCTCTCGCCTCCAATCTCTCTGGGCATCTCGCTTGGTGGGGCATCCGCAGCAGTTTCCTTCGCCCGATTTAATCTTGAAACTTCCGCGGCTATGCTTGCATCGGCAGTCTCATGGATCGACACTGTCGATAACGTACGCAGCAGTCGGGACCCCGCGCCAGCTGGACCAGCAGCCGCACTAGTTGTGCGTTGACGTGCTGGCACGACGTAGCCTTCCGGTGGGCCAGTACTCGGGAAGGGGTAAGCATTCACACCGGGGCCGGTAGGTGGTAACCCTGCATCTTCCGCCGCGATCGTGGGTGAACGTGTGATGGAAGCGGGGAGATAATCTGGTTCCACCAACACGGCAGAATCTCGGTCACGTGCCGAGTATGTGCTCGTTCGGCGTGCGTACGAGACAACAGGATCGCGCGTAGTACGCATGCGCGGACGTGCACGCTCATCCATGCTGGTTCGACGCTCGTTTACGGGGCTATTGCTCACAGATTGTTGCCTTGACCTCGCAGTCAGTGGGCTTTGGTCCACTTGTGGTGACAACGGCGCCTCCGAAGGTACGCTCAGGCTGCGCAGGGACATCTCAGAAGGGAGAGGAGACGGTTGCTCATCCGCTTCAGCCCCGACAGCACGTACTTCGCCACGGAAGTCATTGATTTCATCCCAGAGCGCCACGCGGAACTCCTCAACTGTATGTAGCGCTTCAATTTGGCGCCAACGATCAAATTTTTGAGGACAGGTGGGTTCGTCATGCACGTCATGGTAAGCCGCGAGCCATGGATGTGCGAGCGCCTGCGCGACGCTAATACGTGTTGTAGAATCGAAGCTGAGCATTTTCTCGAGGAGGTCAAGGGCTGCGTAGGTATTCCTATGTTTAGAACACAGTGTTGGAAGAGATAAAAGATGTTACCTTGAGGATCGGCATGAGGAATGAGTTTTTTGAAAGATACTTTCTTCCGGATGGGTAGCGAGCGGACGTAGGCTTGAGCCTGTTCCTACTCTTGTAGCTAGCTTACCTACAGAAACAAACACCTACCCTTTCACTCGCAACGCGTTTTAGAACTTCGTTACTGGGAGTGCCTGTTTTCATCAGTCATCATCCGGAAATTAATCTCGGCATAGACGCACCCAGTATCTCTAGGATTTTGTTTAGTTGATCAACTGATGCTTACATTAAGTAACCGTCTGGCGAATCCGGAAAATACGCACCGTAACTAGATGTCAAAAGACAATATTAGCGAAAGTGCAATTCTGTAGAGGGACTGTGCTCACTCCTTGCCCTTGAACAAAGGACGTCCGAGGAGAAGTTCCGCAAGTATGCAGCCTATTGACCAAACGTCGACTAGGACAGATAGATAAACTCGGCTCCAACGTGTCGGACTTTTACATACTTGCCGTGCCATACCGCCTGCAAACGATGTCAAGCTGTCATATCTAAACATAAGCGATCGATTGAAAAAAAACCTGAGAGCCAGCATAATCTCCGGTGCACGATACCACCGGGTTGCGACATATTCGGTCATCTGAGTCGCACCATCTTCCGGACTCGAGTCGAACCCACGACTCAAACCAAAGTCACATATTTTGAGCTCGCAGTCTGAGTTGACGAGCAGATTACCGGGCTTGAGGTCCCGGTGGATCACTGAAGCAGAGTGCACATACTTCATGCCTACAGAAAAGGATGGGATGAATAAGGAGAAACATGAGGAGCCGAGGCGTGTCTATATACCTCGTAATATTTGATAGGTAAAATACTGGACGTGCTCGTTTGTCAAGGTCTGCCCAGATTTTATGATTTGGTGCAAGTCCGCTTTTGTGGCGAAATCGAAGAACTGAGCGCGACGTGAGAAATAAATTATGGGAAAGCATACCTTCCATGGGCTACACCATAAGTTCAAAACAATATGGGCTGGATCAACACAAATTAAAGAAAACAAACCTACCTCCATGAAAAGATACCTAGTCATCAAAGAAACCAGCGTTCAGGACAACCTAGCGAGTGAGAACATGATGGTGCTCACATTTCGTTAAATGTTTCCGCGATGCCATCGACGTCAATAAGCCCAGTGATGTTCTCGTGATTATTGAAGTGTCGAAGGAGAGTCAGCTCGCGCAAAGCGCGTTTCGCGAGCGTAGTCTTCGCGAATATACGCGTGACCATCTTTACAGCGACAGTCTCTCCTGAGATCTCGTCTGCAGCTGAGCTGACGATAATCGGGTGTTGATTAATATGGAAAATTATTTAAAATCGAATTTTTCTAATAAAAAAGAAAAAGTTCCGCCTCACGCGGGAAGAGAAGGGGGGCGGGAGGGGGGGAGAAAAGACAAAGAAATGGGATGCGTGCTGACATTACGACACCATAAGCTCCTGTGCCCATCTCGCGTACTAGCTTCCATCGCTTTTGGAGATGGAAAGTTTGGTCGAACGATTTGAGACTGTGGTAGCCACTGCGTGAAAAATGCGGCTTTGTTCGAATCATCTATACTTTGGAGGGGAAATAAAAGCATGGTCCCCCGATACGCACCGCTTGTGCAAATTTTCCTCCGAAAAGGGGTCCGCATCACTAGAGATCCTTCTAACTCTCGATCTACCGCGTGCCATGATGAGCGAAGATGGTGAACCCTCGGACGTGCGAGAAGATGAAATGGGGCCTTGTGCTTTTGAGAGTGACGCTCCATCCTCGTCAGTAGGGTCTGTTGGCATGGCTGGGTGGTAGATTGTTCGTTAGCCTATGCCCGCAGTGGGTAGACCAAGTTGAAAGAAAGGACTCGGCTGTCTCTGTCTCGGTTCGAGCAACTCGCCCTCATTGCACAGTCAGGACCCGGACGCTTGGCGCAGCCAAAAAGGACGCCGTTGTGTTCAACAAAAAATTGAAAAAGACACATGATGCATGATTACTGGTACATCTAATCGTCTCGTAGCTATGCAAAGATCACATCCCAAAAAGTTACTATGGTGGCATCGGCTCCGCCATGGCGGGTGTGGCAGACGGTATACTCGGCGGAGGCGTCCCAGGTGCAGAGGCAGGGGTCGAACTGCCAGCCTGCGGCTCAACCTCGCCGATGATCTCCAAGTAAGCAGCTGCACGTGCAGGATTGCCGCTCTTTTTCTGCTGGACAAACTCCCGCAGTGACCCTCGCAAGCGTGGCTGCTTGGTCACTAGATCCCGCAGCTGCTCTTTGGGGAGTTGTAACAGAACTTGGAGACTCTGGGGCGACACGAGCTCCGCACAACGCATGAAACCCTCCCAGAGCCGCGGTATTGTCCATATCTTTTTCGTGATCAGTCGTGAGAGTAATGTCGTTGAGACGAAACCTTTAAGCGAGTTGTATGTCTTGACGGCTTGAATCACCTTTGAGTGCATGTGTGAACGATTTTTACAGGATGATGGATACAGTGGAACCGAACCGAACTCACAGTGCGCATGAACAAAGTTGGAAGGACCGGCTCATCGAGTATCTGTTGCATGACCACGGCAAGAATCTCAGAGCGGAAGACGTCTGTCATCGAGAAACAGATTCCGATAGCTACCGGAATGCGTTACAGACGCCATTCACAATTACGACAACAAACACACGTACCCTCAATTGCGCTTTTGATACCGATCTCCTTCTCCGCATCGTGAAGCAGCACCATCAATTCCGCGGGAGTAAGCAACTCGCTTTGCCTCACCCGTGGCAGG
>WNFO01003661.1_pt1 | contig 23931 bp, 23 predicted proteins | sample 5400251 | NCBI WGS metagenome assembly WNFO01 (sample SAMN13153354, study PRJNA577476) | soil metagenome | isolation source: 100 cm saprolite under Madrone tree | place: USA:California | collected 2016-06-14
CGACGTGCTGGAGCTGGATGAACTGAAGAAGCTGCTGGCAGAGCTTGAGAACCCGGCGCGTGCGTTGGTCTTTCTGACCGCTGCCACGGGGTTAAGGGTGTCTGAAGCCCTGGGGTTGAAGTGGTCTGACGTTGACTTCGCCGCTGGTGAAATCCGGCTCAGCAGGGCAGTAGTTCATCAGCATGTTGGCGACATGAAGACAGAGGCTTCCCAGAAGCCCGTGCCTATGGATGGCGCACTGCTCGACGCTCTGCAGGATTGGAGCAAACAGGCACCGTACCGGCAGACGGGTGACTGGGTGTTTGCTAGCCCAGATATGGACGGCAAACAACCGTACTGGCCAGAGACGCCGCTAAGGTGCTACGTGCATCCCGCTGCGAAGCGCGTAGGCATCACCAAGGTTCTCGGATGGCATTCCTTCCGCAGAACGTTCGCAACGCTCCTGAAAGGCGGCGGTGAGGACGTGAAGACGGTCCAGGAACTGATGCGGCACGCAAGCAGCAGATTGACGCTGGACGTGTACGCACAGGCTCTCACCCCGGCTAAGCGGGCAGCCCATCTGAAGTTGGTTAGATTGATTCATCCGGCGGCAGAAACAGCAAATGGTCCTTTATGGTCCCACGCTGAAGATGCAGTCGTTGTAAGTAGCTGAAATTATGGAGCGGCCTATCGGAATCGAACCGACACCTGAACCTTGGCAAGGTTCCGTACTACCACTATACTAAGGCCGCTCAACTATCTTCTTTTTATAGCATGCCCGCAGTGCAGCCACAAGCCTCCCCCCGCTGGCCGGGCCAGAACCAAACAGTCATGAGTGGAAATGTTCAGGAAACCTGTGTGATCCGGGCGGACTTCACCACTGGCGACCGGCGCTGGCGCTCGGCGAACCTGGTGGCCTTATCCTTGTCCGTATAAACGCGGCCGAACTTTTCCCCGTCGGCATAGAAAACACTGACGAGATAGTGGTGATGTTTGCGGCGGCGGTCTTTGCCGAAAGAAGTCTTGCCTTGAATTCCAGTTTTTGTCACGTTGGCCACCCTATCGGGAGAGGATACGTACAGCACTATCTCAGGGAAGCGAGCGCCGCACAAGTACCAGAGAAGATAGTATCACGCACTGCATTACACCGCGGAAAATCAGTGAATGGAAATCTGAACCTTAGAGGAGAAGCAAGAAGCACGATGCGGCTCAAACTTTCCTGGCGCCCAGTTCGATGAAGAAAAGCAAGGAGAAAAACCCGCTTCCGGATGATGGCGGCCACACCTTTCGAGCAGCGCGGAGCATCCAACGTAAGTGCCTTTGTTAATGAGGTGTTGCGAGTCATGTGGAGAGCGCCGCTTGCAGGCCAATTTGTCTGAAAATATTGTTGCGCCCCACGAAACATTTTGCGGTTTTGAACGTCTTTATCTGTGAGGAGAAGATAAGCTGAATGTGGCGGAGAAACATCATGATGATAACTGCCCCAAAACAACCGCCCCTCGTGGAAGATTTGCGAAGCCATTCGCAGGAACAGATGGCTGAATTGCGTCAACTTCTCGCTTCGGGTGCGCCTTCGCGGCCAGATCCGCGCCGACCCGGTTTCTACGAGGTTGAAGGCCTTTCGAACACCTACTACGTGTTCAAATATCCGACCGGCACAAAAGTGCTGCTGCTCGGTGTTTGGGAGCGCGAGAGCGACCCTGTCGCGGCAATGGTGGCGTGTTCCTGCCCGGCTGCGTAATTCCCTTTTATCCTGACAAAGAGCAACCTAGCAAAGCGTCCCGGCAACAACCGGGGCGCTTTTTTAGTCTTCCTCCAGCTCCAACGCTACGGAATTGATGCAGTAGCGCAACCCCGTGGGTTGCGGTCCATCATCAAACACGTGCCCGAGGTGGGCCTCGCAGCGGCTGCACTTTACTTCGGTTCGTCGCATGCCGTGGCTTGTGTCGGTCTCTGCTTCAACTGCCTCTTTCACGGCTGGAGCGTAAAAACTGGGCCATCCAGAACCTGAGTGGTATTTTGTTTCAGAACGAAACAGGGGCTGGCCGCAGCAAACGCACTTGTAAGTTCCTGCCGTTTCAGTGTCCTCGTATTCTCCGGTAAACGGAGGTTCCGTCCCCTTCTGCCTGGTCACAATGTATTGATTCTGCGTGAGTTGTTGCTTCCAGGCCTTTTCATCCTTGCGAATCTTATCTTGCATAGCCTCTCCCGGGCGTGGTTAAGTGTTTGTGCATCCCGTGCAGTATCAGATTCAGGAGACTGGCTTGAAGGTTCAATCACTACATCGACTGGGGCATGGGTTTTCGTCACTTTCGCTTTCGACACGCCCCCGATCCGATGAATTGCCAATATGTGGCCGAGGTCGGGCTCGCCTCGAGGAACCGCCCACTAGCAAGAGTGACTATGCACCTTAGAATGTCCACAAATTAGAACGGGCAAAATCCGAGGCGTGGCTTGGCAACCGTGGCCTCACACAGAGTGGCGAATTCCAAAACAGTGAAAATCGGAGAGATGATCTGTCAACCCCGGAGGTCGTGTCTAGCGTCGAAATGCGGAATCAGTCTTGTTCGACGTCGCTTTCATTTCCATCAACGCGGCTTTGATGGAGAATATGTGAATCTCGTTCTTGTCTGGGTTCACCTGGCACTTCACTAAGACCTGCTGCCCCTCATGCCCCGCCAAGGCATTCGGATTAGTCACGCTCCAGATATCGTTTTCTTCGCTCACCAGCGTTTTTCCATCCAGGCTAATCTGCCCTGAAATGGTGACTGCTTTTGTGGAGCTTTTGGGAGCTTTCAGGCCGGAGGGCTTCGCTTCGGCGGCTTTCGAGGAATGCTGCGCCAGCGCAGCGGCAGGCATAACCAGGGCAACAGCAAGCAGGACGAGAGACCACTTTTTCATCGTGCACCCCACAATTCTAAACGGATGCCGCAATGAAGCCATCTTAGAACTGTGAAATCCAGGGTCAAACAGGAAATTCAGATGCATGGCATTTGAAATTTTGTTTCGCCTTATTCGTTGACTTGCGGGCGAGTTTCCTTTACTTTTGTGTTTCGCGATGAACGTCACACAAACAGCTCCGGCGCACCACCATCACCACGGCTCCACGCCGCGCCGTCTGGGGTGTGCATAGCGATTCGCTAAACAAAGCACTCTTCAGCCCGCTGGCGCAACGAGCCCCAGCGGGATTTTTGTTTTTGCGGTCATTTTTTCAGGAGAACATACCGTGGAGATCGACTTTCAAAAAAATGGCGGGCTGGTGCCGGCTATTATCCAGGACGACCGCACCGGCGACGTGCTGATGATAGGCTTCATGAGTCCAGAATCGCTTGCGCAGACGCAGCGCACCGGTGAAGTGGTGTTCTTCAGCCGGTCGCGCAACAAGCTCTGGAAAAAGGGCGAATCCAGCGGTCACGTTTTGCGGGTCCGCGAAATACGCTTGGACTGCGACGCCGATGCGGTTCTCGTGCGCGTCGAGATGGCCGGGCCTGGCGTCTGTCATGAAGGTTACCGGAGTTGCTTCTTCCGAAAATTAGAGCCGGATGGAAATGCAGTCATCGTTGCCGAGCGCACCTTCGCTCCGGAAAAAGTTTATGGGCCGGAGAAAACACGATGAGCTGCCTGAAGCTGGGCATCCCCAAAGGCAGCCTTCAAGACGCTACCCTCGACCTCTTTTCGCGTGCTGGCTGGAAGATTACATTGGGCTTGCGAAGTTACGTTCCCGCGATTGACGACGCCGAAATCGAGTGTTTGCTGGTGCGCGCGCAGGAGATGGCACGCTACGTCGAGTCTGGCGCTCTGGACGCTGGAATTACGGGTCACGACTGGGTAGTGGAAACTGGCGCAGCAGTGGAAGAGTTGTCGGAGTTGGTCTACGCCAAGCAGCGACTCGCGCGCGTCCGCTGGGTTTTGGCGGTGCCGGAAGACTCGGCGATTCGCGAGCCGCGTAACCTGGATGGAAAAGTGATTGCCACCGAGGTGGTGCACATCACCGAAAGCTATCTCGCCAAGCATGGCGTAAAAGCCCGCGTGGAATTTTCCTGGGGCGCCACCGAAGTCAAAGTGCCGCAATTGGCGGACGCGATTGTGGAAGTAACGGAGACGGGGTCGTCGTTGCGCGCGAGTCGTCTGCGCATCGTCGATACCGTGCTGGAATCCGCGACAGTGTTCATCATGAATCGCGCCTCCGCGGCGGATTCCTGGAAACGCGAGAAGGCTGAAAACTTGATTCTCATGCTACAGGGAGCAATTGCCGCTGCAAGCAAAGTAGGTTTGCTCCTCAACGTCCATCGCGACGATCTGACTGCCGTTCTGGCCGTTCTGCCGGCACTGAAGAAGCCGACGGTCTCCGCTTTGAGTGACCCGGACTGGGTCGCCGTCAATACCATCATCGAAGAAGCAGTCGTCCGCCAGATTTTGCCAAAACTAAAAGCGGCCAAGGCTCAGGGAATCGTCGAGTACCCTCTGAACAAGATCGTACTTTGATGCGCATCGTAAAACTCACCCCTCGAATCGAAAAATCGCTGCTCGCGCGGCGTGCCCGGCAGGATGACAAGGCCCTGTCCGTAGCCGCGGAGATTGTCGCCGACGTCCGCAAACGCGGTGATGCCGCGCTCTTTGCGTGGACGAAAAAACTGGACCATTTGAGTCTCTCTCGCGAAGGCGTGTGGATTTCCAGGAAGGAAATTCGCTCCGCAGAACGGCAAGTGAGTTCCGCATTCCTGAACGCCGTCAAAAGAGCAGCGAAAAATGTCCGCAGCGTCGCCGAAAAGCAGCTTCCCCGTCCGTGGTCATTTGAATCCGAGCCGGGAGTCAGGATCAGCCAGCGCGTTTCCCCCATTGAATCGATCGGCTGCTACATCCCCGGCGGCCATTTTTCTCTCGTCTCAACGCTGGTCATGACCGCCGTTCCGGCCCAAGTGGCCGGCGTCTCGCGCATCGTCGCCGTTTGTCCCGGGCCGAATCCTCAATTGCTCGCAACCGCTGGCCTGCTCGGCATAGAAGAGCTTGCCCGGATCGGCGGCGCACAAGCAATCGCTGCTCTCGCTTACGGCACCAAGTCCATTCCACGCGTTGAAAAAATCTTCGGACCTGGCAATAAGTATGTCACCGCGGCCAAACAAATCGTCAGCGGCGATTGCGCGATTGATCTGCCTGCCGGGCCAACCGAAGCCATTGTCCTGGCCGCAGCGGGAAACCCGCGCTGGATCGCCGCTGATCTCCTGGCCCAAGCCGAACACGCAAGGGACGCGGCAAGTTTCTTCGTCACCACGTCTTTTTCCTTCGCCCGGCAAGTACGGCGCGAAATCAACTGGCAGCTCGGCGAACTGCCTTTCGGCATGGCACACTTCTCCGCCAAGCTCGTTGGCGCCATTCTCGTTGCCGAATCACTCGACCAAGCCTGCGAATTCGTAAATCGCTTTGCACCCGAGCATCTCAGCTTGCCGGAAAGCGCGGAGAAACTGCTGCAGAAAATCAATTCCGCCGGGACCATCTTTATCGGACCGTATAGCGCGCAGCCACTGGGCGACTATGCTACCGGGAGCAATCACGTTCTCCCGACAGGAGGCTGGGCGCGCAAGCGGGGCGGCCTTTCGGCGGCCGACTTTGTGAAATGCATCACTGTGCAGACCATCGCCCGCAATGGTTTTCTCCGGATCGCCGAAACGGTGGAAACTCTGGCAGAATCCGAGGGCCTGATGGCACACCGCAATGCCGTGAGGGTCCGCCGATGAAAGTTCACTTACCGGTGCGCAAAGCGATTCTGAATCGTCGTACGTACGAGGCGCCCGCCGAAGGGCGGTCTGATAAATTGCGCCTCGACTTCAACGAAAACACGACGGGCTGCTCGCCGGCAGTGCGCCGCGCGCTGGCGAAACTCACTACAAAACAACTGGCAATGTATCCCGAGTATCAAGCGCCAACGCAGCGAATCGCACGCCACTTCGGTGTCCGCCCGGAGGAATTGCTGCTGACCAACGGCGGTGATGATGCCCTGCGCGTTTTTTTCGATACCTTCGTCGAATCGGGCACCAGCATTCTGATTTGCGAGCCCACCTTTCCGATGTACCGCTATTACGCTGAAATCTATGGCGCCCGAATTGCCGTGCTCCGTTACGGCAGCGAAATGGAATTTCCTCTCGGGGGCGTCATCGCGGCTCTGCGAAAAAAGCTGCGCGTTCTTTTCATCGCTAATCCCAACAATCCAACCGGGACTTTGCTGCAAAAAGAGCAGTTGCAGGAAATCCTGAAAGCCGCCACTCACACGGTCGTGGTGATTGATGAAGCTTATGCCGAATTCTCCGGCTTCTCCGTCGTGCGCTGGATCCAAAAGTACCCGCAGTTGTTTGTGGCGCGAACGTTTTCGAAAGTTGCCGGACTCGCAGCCTTGCGCCTCGGCGCGGTGATCGCCTGCGAAGAATCGCTCGCTCTGGTCCGCCGCGCCATGCCGCCTTTCCCAGTGAATCTCGCCGCACTAGTAGCAACGGAAGCCGCCGTAGCGGATCGCCCAACGATGCGGGCGTATGTGAACGGAGTGAAAAAGCTGCGCCGGTGGTTCGCCACAGAATTGATGACGCTCAGCGTGAAGACTTACGCGAGCGCCGGAAATTTTCTTCTCGCAGATTTCGGGCCAAGCGGTCCCGCACTTTTTCAGAAACTGGAGAAGCAAGGAGTTCTGCTCCGCGACCGGAGCAAAGACATCGGACCTGGATTTGTGCGCATCACCATTGGAACGCAATCCGAAATGCGGCGGCTGCTGAAAACAATTCGAAAAGAATGGAAGGTTCCGGCCTGAGCCCCGGCTCCAAAGAGAACTCATCATGCCACGCAGAGCTAAGATTCATCGCAAGACCAACGAAACCGACATCCGGCTGAACCTAAACCTGGATGGACGCGGAAGGGCGCGCATCGCCACAGGAATCCGTTTCCTCGACCACATGCTCGAGCTGGTTGCACGCCACGGCGCGTTTGATCTTGACGTGAGCGCCCGCGGCGACCTCGATGTTGACCAGCATCACACGGTCGAGGACGTCGGCATCACCCTCGGCGAAGCCATGCAAAAAGCTCTCGGCTCCAAGCGCGGCATTTTGCGTGCCGGTTATTTCCTGATGCCCATGGACGAAACTCTCGCGGCCGCTGCGATTGATCTTGGAGGAAGGCCCTATTGCGTAGTGAATGCCAAGATCGCCGCAAAACGCGTCGGCGATTTCCAGGTCGAGCTGATGGAAGATTTCTTCCAGGGTTTCGCGCAGGCCGCTAAGGCCAACGTCCATCTGCGCGCCCTATATGGCCGCTCGTCGCATCATCAGGTCGAAGCCATTTTCAAAGCCTTCGCGCGCGCTCTGCGTTTTGCCGTTTCTCGCGACAAGCGCCTTCGCCAGGTTTTGCCCAGCACAAAGGGGCTTCTATGAAAGTGACCATTCTTGACTATGGCGCGGGCAATGTGCCTTCCGTCGAGCGCGCGCTCCAACGCCTCGGCGCGGAATCGCACCGTACCGATTCGCCCAAGTGTATTTCCAAAGCGGAGGCGCTGCTCCTCCCCGGCGTTGGGCATTACGCTGCCCTCATTCGTGCTCTTGACGAAAAGAAACTCCGCGCGCCTTTGGTTGACGCCATTCACCGAGGTGTGCCTTTTCTGGGGATTTGCCTGGGCTTGCAGGTTTTGTTCAAGTCCAGCGAAGAAGCCGCCCAACTCCACGGTTTGAACCTGCTGCCCGGAATCGTCTCGGCATTGCTGCCAACCGTGAAGCTGCCTCACATGGGCTGGAACCAACTCGCAAAGAAGCGCGAGTGTTTCTTGCTCGCAGGCATTGACGCGGGGGCGTATTTTTATTTTGCCCACTCTTACGCCGCGCTAGATTCGAATGGCCCAACTGCCGCCACCTGTTGCCACGGCGCGGAATTCACCGCCGTCATCGAACAGCGAAACATTTACGCCGTACAGTTCCATCCAGAAAAGAGCGGCGACTCCGGCTCGCGTGTGCTACAGAATTTTCTGAGGCTCGCGGCATGAGCCTCGCGCACCGCATCATTCCCTGCCTCGATACCGACGGTGAACGCGTCGTCAAGGGCGTCAAGTTCGTTGGCTTGCGCGACGCCGGCGATCCCGTCGCGCTGGCGGCTCGTTACAACGCAGAAGGCGCCGACGAACTTGTTGTGCTCGACATTGCTGCATCGCGCGACCGCCGCCCAACTTTTCTCGAAACCATTCGCCGCGTCGCTGCTGAACTAGCCATCCCGCTCACCGCTGGCGGCGGTATTCGAACGCTCGAAGACGGCCGCGCTGTTGTGCGCGCCGGCGCGGACAAAGTCACCGTGAACACCGCCGCGGTGGAACGGCCCGAGCTTATTTCCGAACTGTCGCGGGAGTTTGGCGCGCAAGCCGTCGTCCTCGCGATTGACGCGAAACGCGTCGATGATCATTGGGATGTGATGGTCCGCGGCGGGCGGGAATCCGCATCGCAGGATGCCATCGAGTGGGCGCGGATGGGGGTTGCATCGGGCGCCGGGGAAATATTGTTAACTTCTGTCGATCGCGATGGCACGCAAAGTGGTTTCGACGTTGCGCTGACTGCGGCAATCTCGAAAGCGATAACCGTTCCGGTGATTGCCTCCGGCGGCGCCAAATTGCCTGAACATTTTGCCGAAATCTTTCAGCAAGGTGCCGCGGATGCCGCGCTGGCGGCGTCAATATTCCACAACGAGGTGCAATCCATCCGAACCCTGAAGCAATTTCTGGCCGCTCGCGGTGTCGAGGTGCGCTTGCCGTGCTAGTTCCCTGCATCGACGTGCAAGGCGGGCAGGCCGTTCAATTGGTTCACGGGCGAAAACGCGAACTCACTGTCGTCGACGTCTTCGGCCTCCTCAAGAAATTCAAGAAATATCCATGGTTGCACGTGATTGACCTCGACGCGGCCATGGGGAAGGGCCAGAACGACAATCTCGTTCGCGCACTCTGCAAGAGTGCCCGAAAAGATTTTGGCATGAAGGTGCGCGTTGGCGGCGGAATTCGAACTGTCGCTCGCGCCGAAGAAATCGTCGGATGGGGCGCGAGCCAAATCATTCTCGGAAGCGCCGCTTTTCATAGGGGCAAGACTGATACCAAATTTCTGCGTCAGCTGGCGAAAAAAGTCCCTCAAAAACAAATCATCATCGCTCTCGACACTGCCCGCGGGCAGATCACCATTCACGGCTGGCGCAAGCGTATCGCGCTTCAAGCACAAGGAGTCATGACGCAGCTCGAACCCTTCTGCGCTGGTTTCTTGTGCACCGACATCGACCGCGAAGGCACCATGTCAGGCGCAAACCTCGAATGGTTTCAAAAGCTCCGCGCGGCCGCTTCCCATCCCATCATCGCCGCCGGTGGCATAAAAACGCGGCGCGAAATTGTCGCACTGGAAAAGTTGGGAATGGATGCCGCAGTTGGCATGGCTATGTACAAAAACCGGCTCCGTTAATTCGGTGAACCGCCGTCAGCTCTTAATTGAGTTTTCAAGAGGTGGCAAATGATCACAAGTACGCGTCGGTGATGTACTGCTGCACCATGCGCTGCGTGTTGAAAAACGACCCGTTGATGGCAATGGCGTGTTGCATAACCTCCAGGAATTTTCCGCGATCATTGTAGTACATCGGAAGAATCACGCTTTCGAGCTTGTTGTAGAGCGATTCGGCTTCCGCAGTGTTGTCGGCGGGAGTGTTGCCAGCAGCGGTGCGTCGCGATTCGCCTATGCACCAGCCCGTGACTCCCTCGATGTGGCCTTCCACCCACCAGCCGTCCAGAATGCTCAGGCTCGGCACGCCATTCAGCGCCGCCTTCATGCCACTCGTGCCGGAAGCCTCGAGAGGAAACTGCGGCGTATTGAGCCACAGGTCCACGCCGGAAGTAATCTTCCCGCCAAGATCGAGATTGTAATCGTCGAGGAAAACCACTGGCACTGTCTTCCGCAGCGCTTTTTTCGCCTGAAAAATCCGTCGGATAATGTCCTTTCCTCCGCCATCATTCGGGTGCGCCTTGCCGGCAAAGACAATCTGGAACTGGCCGGCATTCTTGGCAATCAGCCGCAGACGATCGAGATCGGAGAGGATCAAGTCGGCGCGCTTGTATCCGGTTGCGCGGCGCGCGAAACCGATTGTAAAAACCTCCGAATCAAACTTGAGGCCGGTCTTCAAGCGAACCGTCTCCAGCAATTCGTGCTTGGCAATCAGATGAGCAGCCCAGACTTCCTCCGCCGGCAGCCCAAGCGCGCTCCGCAAACTGTAGTTGTCGTCGCGCCACGAAGGAATGTAGCGGTCAAACAGTTGCTGAAAAGCAGGCGAAGTCCACGTACCGCCGTGCACACCGTTGGTGATGGCCTCGATGTCCGCTCCCGGAAACATTTGGCGCGAAGTCTCCCCGTGCTGCTTGGCAACACCGTTCACATAAGTGCTCAGTCCTAGCGCAAGCTGAGTCATGTTCAGCGAAGCGCCCTGCCGCGCCGCCTCCTGTAAACCCGGAAAATTCTGCTCCACCTGCAGCGCCCGCTTCATCAAATCGGCAGCCAGGGTATCTTTCAAGTCTAGAAAATCCGTCTGCCCGGGAAATGCCCGGGTGACAAATTCCATCGGAAATCGGTCGTGCCCCGCCGGAACGGGCGTGTGGGTAGTGAACACGCACTTGTTGCGAACTTTTTCAATGTCCTCACCACGAATGGAACTGCGCCCGGCTTTCTCGGCCTCTTCGCCGAGCAGCTCCAGCGTCAGCAGCGCCGCGTGCCCTTCATTCATGTGATAGCGAGTGAGATCGCCATAACCCAGCGCCCGGAGAATGCGCACGCCTCCGAGTCCCAGCAGCACTTCTTGCTTCAACCGGTAATAGGAATCCCCGCCATAGAGTGTGCCGGTCAGCGCGCGGTCTGCCTCCGCGTTCGACGGCAGATCGGCGTCCAGGAAATAAACCGGCACTTCAAAACCGCGCACACCCTTCACCGCATAGTGCCAGCAACGCAATTCGACGCGATGATCTTCCAATGGGACGCTGGCCCGCGCCGGTTCTTCCGATGGGCAGGCGCAAGTCCGCGGCGGCGCGAATGGTGTCGCCCGCAAGAACGCCCAAGCCCCCGCTGTAGCTGGGCATGGCGTTCTCAAGCGCAATCTCCATCGAAAAATAAGCAATTAATCGTTTTACTGAATTGACCGGACTCGCCATTTCACTCGCTTCTCTTTTTTGGTACGGGCCACCGCCGCCGCGCGGAAAAACTCGCATCTATAAACCTTAGATTGTCAGGGATTCGCGCCGCGCAAGCAAGTGCCGCTGAAACAGCGCGTGTCCACGCGTGCCATTTCTGTTTTTCATCGATGCCCGCAAAAGCAAAAAGGGGCGCCTAGGCGCCCCTCTTTTGCGTGAATTGCTCTTGTAACTTGCAGCCGCCCCGTCAGAACTCGAAGCGCACCGACAACTGCGCCTGCCGCGGATCCCCCACGCCCAAGCGAAGGAACCCGTCAAAGTTGAACAGTGCTGGTGTCACAAGAGGATTCACGTTGTTCTTGTTGTTAAACGTGTTAAACATTTCAACCGTTGGAATCAACTTGTATCGCTCGCCAAGCTTGAAGGGCCGCATCACCCGCCAATCGAATGACGTGTATTCATTGTTTTTCCAGGTCGAGTTCCGCTTGCATCCCGCTATAGCGGCACAGCCTGCAGGAGTGATTGGTTGTGGCGTATGTGCCTGGAGTCGGGCGTCCACGTTAAATCCCGCGGGAAGCTCAAAATAGCCGAAAAGATTGAACTTGTGACGCTCATCGCGGTCGGAAAAACTGTATTCCCTAAAGGGCTGGCTGGGCACAAGCCTGCGGTCCGTGAAGGGATCGCGTTCGTTTGAATCGGTGTCCAGGTCTTCGGAGAGCACGTAGTTCCATTCCAACTGGAAGCGCTGGCTAAATCTCTTTCTCATTCCGAAGGTTACACCGCGATAAAGCGACTTGCCAGGACTTGAGGTGACGAATACATCGCCCAGTTGCGGGCCAAATGCCCCCGCAGGGATGATCGTGTTTCCCTTCGAGTCAAACAGACCGTTGGCATTGACATTGTAGAAGGAGGTTAAATGCACGCCTTTAGACACGGTGAAATCTACGTATCCTGTCCAGCCCTGGAAGATTTCCTGTTCGTATGCCGCATTGGTCGTATAAATCCGCGGATTCGCGTAGTCCTTGCTGAACACTCGCACGCCTGTAAAACACGGGAACGGGTTTACAGGAGTGCCCAAGGTGCAAGACGTATTGCTGGGCGTAGCCGGGAAAGCGTTCGGCCAAACCGGCCCACCGCCTGTTGCCGAACTCGCGAAGATGGTCCGCTGTTGGACACCATTGGTGGTGATTGAGCCAACTTGCGAGAGCATGTTTTGGCGTCCGTTGAAGATGCCGTAGCTTCCACGCAGCAGCGACTTGTGGTTATTCCGAACGTCCCAAGCGAAACCCACTCTCGGCTGGAATTCCTTCTTCTGGCTGTGAAGTGTCCCATCCGAGGGAAACACCGGATTGCTCAGGAAGATGCCATAGGCGGTCTGACTCGGGGGCGTGACCACGCTCGGAAAAATCTCCGCTTCCCACCGCAGACCATAGCTCAAACTGAGATTTGGGAGGATTTGCCACTTGTCCTGAGCGAACAGAGCATAGTCCTCGTTGTTGATGCTCGAAGCGCCCGGAGGGATTTTGCTCAATCCTGTCGGCACCCCATCTTGTAAGTAAAACAATAGCCCGGGCGCGGTGGGTCCGAAGCCAGGCCCCATCGAGGCCGGCGAGGCGTAGTGGAGAAAATCGTCCACACTGTCAAAGATGTAGCGGCCCGTGAAGAATCCGCGGAAGACCTGGGAGTTGTTCGTATGCAGCCAGTCGCCCCCAAACTTGAAATTATGTTTTCCGCGAACAATGGAGAAATTGTCGCGGACCTGCGTGCGCCAAATCGTTTCGTCAACGTTTGGTTCAAGGAAGAACGGGCTGCCAATGCGAAAGGTGGTCGCAAATCCCATGGCCGTATCCGCCGGGATCTTGGAAGGGGTAGCCGATCGGGGCCTAACCTCGCGTTGATAGCTGAAGTGTGCTTCGTTCAGCTTTGTCGAGGAGATCGTGGTGAAGTGATTAGCGTTGATGACGTTAATTTTCGATGGTCCCTCGATTCCGTTCGCAGAGTTTCCGTACGTCGGCACGTCGAAAGTTTGGTTGGTGTTTTTCGAATAGTCGAAGTTATAGGACACCGCGAACTGATTTGTCGGATTGACATTCCAGTCGAAGCGGCCTAGCGCCGCTGAGTTGCGGATGGGGTGCTTGACTGGTTGGCCGTCGTCCTGCCCGAAGTTAGTCTTCAGGAAATTCAGGAGCGCCACTCTCTGGCATTCGGCGCTGGCGTTGATTACCGCGTCATCGACTCCCACCATTGGAGTCGACACCGAACACGCCGGTCCGAGCGGTGCACTCAGATCGGGGCGTGTCAGCTCCGCGATAATTTGTTCAAAGGCCCCAAAGAGGAACATTTTGTCTTTGACGATGGGTCCGCCCACAGTCCCGCCAAATTGGTTGCGGCGAAAATCCTGGAGTGGTTTGCCGTCCGAAGTTGCCGCCGTAAGCGCTTCCGTGCGAAAATATTCGAAGCCGCTCCCGTGGATTTCATTCGTTCCGGACTTGGTAACGACGTTGACAACCCCGCCGGCCGTCCGTCCGAATTCCGCGCTGGCTCCGCTGGCGACCACCTGGAATTCCTTAACAGCGTCTAGAGTGATATCAATTGCGGCGCGTTGTCCGCCCAGCTGCTCGCCGAAGAAGCCATTGTTGTAGTCCCCGCCATCGAGGCTGATGTTATTGAACACGCCGCGCTGACCGTTAAAATTGATCTCGTCACCATCCGGCCCTTGTGTGATCGCCACTCCGGGCGTCAATGTCAGCAAGTCTTCAAATTTGCGCCCAAGCACAGGAGTTGAGCTAACTGTGAGCTCGCTCAATGTTGAAGACGATTCTGTCTTGGTCGTTTCGATGACTGGCACGTCGGTGACCACGATCTGCTGCGCCACAGAAGAAACCTTCATCGTAACCGGGATGGTAATTGTCTGCCCGACGGTGAGATTCACGTTTTCCTGAACGATAGTGGCAAACCCGGATTTGCTGATGGTGAGGGTGTAGCGTCCTGGTGCAAGACTCAGGAAGGCGAAATGACCGTCTGTGTCGGTGGTATCCGTCTTTACGAAATTGGTTGATAGATTCTTCGCTTCGACAGTAGCGCCTGCGACGCTTCCGCCCTTCTCATCCAGAACATCTCCCTGCACAGTTCCTGCAGTGATTTGCGACTGCGCCCATCCGGACGAGGCAAACCCCAGCGCGAGCATCAACACAAAAAACGCACACAGCAATTTTCTCATTTTCTCTCCCCCAGACATCACAACCCCTGTTCGCGCGAGCCATGGAATTCCTCAAAAGGTAGAGGTGGCTCGCAGAGACAAATGCTGCGAAGAAGTTTATGTCGGGATGCCCCAAAGCACAAGAGCGACGCCTGTGGAAACCTTCGCCAATTCGAACGAAGTTTTGGATGCGATCAATCGGTTTGCGAAAATGCACCATCGATGTTGAAGTGTGACAGCGCGCGATGTCAGCTATAATCGCCGCCCGTGGAAACCGTTCTCGACTCAATTCGCGTCGTCGAAATGTCGGAGGCGCTTGCCGGCCCTTACTGCGCGATGCTGCTTGGCGACTTTGGCGCAGACGTGATCAAGGTGGAAAAGCCGGGAACTGGCGACCAGTCACGCAACTGGGGTCCGCCGTTTGTGGGCAGCGAATCCGCTTACTATCTCGCGGCAAATCGCAACAAACGTTCGATTACCCTCAACTACGACCATCCGCGCGGCGCTGAAGCATTGCAGAAACTTCTTGCCAGCGCCGACGTTTTTATTTGCAACCAGCCATCGCTGGCATCGCTGCAAAAGCGCGGCATCGATCCAGAATCATTGTGCGCGAAATTTCCCCGGCTGATTTATTGCAGTATCACCGGATACGGATTCACAGGTCCGAAAGCTGGCATGCCGGGCTACGACATCCTGGCGCAAGCGGAAGCCGGCGTGATGAGCTTTACGGGGGAGCCGGGCGGCGGGCCGATGCGTTATCCGATCGCGATTGCGGACATGACTTGCGGGATGTACGCGGCGATGGGGATTCTTGCCGCGCTTCTTGCCAGGGAGAAATCCGGGCGCGGGCAATTCATCGACATGGCCCTGTTCGATTCGCAATTGACGTGGCTGGCGAACGCGGGGACCAGTTATTTGAACGCAGGCGTTTCACCCGAACGCTGGGGAAATGCTCATCCGAATATCGTGCCGTACGAATCGTACCGCGGAAGCGATGACAAATATTTCGTCATCGGTGTGGGGACGGATGCTTTGTGGAAAAGATTCGTCCGGGTGATGAACCTTCAAGATGACCTTGGGAGGGATGAACGGTACACAACGAACGCGCTAAGAATCAAGAACCGGGAAATCCTGGTGCCGCTCTTGGGAGACATTTTTAGGCAAGCGCCAGCAGCAAGCTGGCTTGCAAAATTTGCTGTTGCAAAAATACCGGCAGCGCCGATCAACACGGTGGCCGAGGCCATCGAAGACAAGCAGACACGCGCGCGGGGCTTGATTGTGCAGCTCAAGCACCCTTCCATCGGAACGGCCAACAGCATCGCGAATCCCATCCGGTTTTCAGCTACTCCGGTGAGCTACCGTTTACCGCCGCCGCTCCTCGGCGAGCATACGGGCGAGATTCTGCTGAGCCTGGGCTATTCCGCCGACGACGTGCGTGCAATGGCCGCTGACTCCGCGACATGACCGAAGCGTGCTCAAATGAAATTAGCAATTCCAAAAAAAGCGCTTCATGATACAGTGGGCGGCCTGCGGCATCGCCATCGGGCTTCAAGTCCTCGATGGTGTCGCGCTTTGCGCTCTAATGCTCAGAATTTCCATGGCGCGCTCGAGGAGGCTTTCGAACTCAAACGGTTCGACGCGCACGCGCGAATTGCTTCGGTCGGGAGGCTCCTGCGCGGAAGCAGGCTTGTTTTCGAGTGGCTTCATTAACTTGTCGTTCAGACTCATGGATACGTGACCCTCCGGGGACAGCGTTCTACTCGCAAGTAGTGATCTGGTCCGCGAATTCGTTTCATCCAGAATGAACGCGACAACCTCCCTGGCAGCCCGCCTGGTCCACTGGAGTGAGCCAGTCTCGATTAGGAGCCCGCGTACAACTGGAAGGGTGCCCAGTAGAAAGGCTTGCGAAAGACGGTATTTGGATTGGTGGAACGAAGGAGAGAAAGCTTGGCGGAGCGTAATGCGGCGGCGGGGTCCTTGCCCGTTCCTAGCTCACGGTAGAGCACGTCCATGAGCTCTGGCGTAGCGGGGACATCGCTCACTTCCCACAATGCCCCGATGACGCGGTGAGCGCCTGCCCGCACGAAAGCCCAGGAGAGTCCGACCAGTCCTTCGCCCGAATAAGCTCGCTTCCCCGACCCGTAGCACGCCGAAATGGTCACCAGTTCCGCCCGCAAGTGCCGAGTGACGATATCCCGTGCGTAGAGCTTGTAGGTGTCTCCGCCGGGTTCTTTGCTCAGGACCACGGCGGATTCCAGGGGCCGGGTGCGGCTGGCCGTGCCGTGCGTTGCAAAGTGGACATAAGAAAAACGTTCTGGATTGCTGCTCAGGTAAGCGTTCGGCGTGGCGTGCTCCCCTTCCAAGACCACCCGGCGAGGTTCTGGGAAGTGTTGCTCGACCTTCTTCATCTCGTTGGGCGCCTGCAACAACGGCGGAAATTCGGGGTTAGCTTCTTTCGGACTTCCCACCAGCAGCAGGTTCCTTTCTTTCGCAACCGGCCGGTTGGCGGAGGAGGTTAGCAGCGCCAGAGAGCTTCCCGTTGTCAGCGTTACATCTTCGATCCAGTAGTGCGGCCGCGGGTCAGGCGCAATGAGTGTCTCGAAGTTCAGCCCGTAAAGTGTCCCATCGGGCAGCAGAATCACCCGCGAGTTTGCCGGGATCAACCTTTGTGCCGGCGCGATGAGCGTGGCATACAGTTTCTCGCCGGTCGATCGGTCACCCGTCACGAGAACGTCTTTGGAGTCAACAATCGCCTGCGTATAAGCCTTGACCAGCGCATCGATTTCCGAAGCTGGAGGTAGCGTGAAGTATATCGTCTTAGTTGGCGCTATCACCCACAGATACGAACGCTCCTCGCCTAGCCAGTACAGAAGCAACGTCGCGCGCAGCCGCTTCGCTAATTGCTGTGGGGGCACGGCTGGTTTCGTCCGCGAACTTGCTTTCGTATCGGAAGACAACCCTTCCGCAAGGGTCCGCGCGCGGCTCAGCTCCGCAACTTGCAGCGCGTCCCCAGGCCGCTTCTGGCGAACCAGAAAGTCAATGTAATCGTCGTAGAATTCGATTCCGCTGGACAGGAAGGTCAAGCGGAACTCTTCTGCGTTCACGGAAGACCAGGCCGTTTCTATCGTGGCGATCGACCGCTCGTATTCTTTCTCCGCCCTTCCCGACAGACCCTCGCCAGCATACACCTTGGCCAGGCGCGCTTCCGCTTCCCACTTTAGCGCCGTCCCTGCCGAGGGATCGTGAATGACCTTGTTAAGGAGCTTCTCCGACTGTTGGTAATGCTGCCGGGCCGATTCGATTTGGCCAGCAATCAGGGTGGACGTGAGCACACCCGAGCGATTCGGCGAAGCCGCAGAAAGCTGCAAGGCCTCGTTGTTGTACTTCTCGGCCAGATCAACATCCCTCCTCAACATTGCAATGGAAGACAGATTGTTCAGGCACTGCGTGATCCCTTCCCTTTCTCCTCTTTGTCGAGCCAGGTCGAGTGCCCTTTGCGATTCCTGCTCAGCGCTCGCGTATTCGTGCAAGAAGTAATCCGAAACGGCCAAGTTAATTCGTGAATACAACTGATCGCCAATCAGTCCAGCATGTCCGAAAGACTGTTCTGCTTGCTGGAAGAGTGATCTAGCGTTTTCATAGTCGCCCATCTCGAAGTAGCTCCAACCCAGATTGCCAAGGGTCTTAACCGCTGAGCTTTCGGCACCTACGGATCGGGACAGCTTCAGGGCAGCGCCAAACCAGTCAATAGACTCGTCATAGTGCTCCTGCCTTGTGGCAACCAGCCCAAGGCTGCCGAGGGCGCTCGATTCGAGGAAAGGATCCTGCTGTTGGCGTGCGATCCCCAACGTCGTGTAAAACAAATGTTCGGCGGTCTCGGGATCCCCACGGGCAAAAAAAGCGACTGTGCCTTTTCGGAGGGCGAGCTCGCCGAGTAGCTCGGGATGTTTTTCTTTTGCGAGTTCCTCGGCTTCAGCGAAAAGCTTGTCGGATTCGTCGAGGTTCCCTAGGAATCCGTTAGCGTATCCTTGCGTCAGTTTACGCCATACCGCGATGTCACTCTGCGAAAGATAGCCAGGAAGATCTGGGGCGAGGAGTTCCAAACACTCTTTCATGAGGCGTTGGCGTGCGAGAATTTCGCCCTCGAGGACCGTGAATCGCCAGTGCCATTCTGTGTCTGGGGTAGAAAAGCGGCGAAGCGCCTTATCTACTTCCATTAGGGCGGCGGTGAGGTCGCCGCGCTTGACCTTGAGCCGCGTGCTCTCGTAGAGCTGGGCGGTTGGAAGTGACGCAGGTCTACCACAACCCATCACGGCCAGCAAAGGGAAGCAAAGCAAGGACCTAACTATGGGTAAGGAAATCCGTTGATGCGGGTCTCGCCGGCCGTCAGGTCCGTGACGTGAGGAGAGCCGAGCTCGAGGCGAAGCATGGTCAGAGTCTTGGTTCCGGGATCGGCGAAGATTTCCGCCAAGAAGATTTTTCCAAAATCTTTGACTTCGATGAGGTGGCGCTTTACATCGACGCCCTTCAACTTCGTCTCGATTTTCTCCACAAGAGAACAAATGGCCACCTGCCGCTTCGGATCGATTGCTGCTATTCTCCCGGATTTTACGTCGTTTGCAATGCCTTTGGTCACCAGATCCTCGAAGGTTTCGCAATCGACCAACAAATTGTGGCGTAGAGTGACCTTCACGTCTTGGCCGCTAATGCGCAGCCCTTCGAAGCGGCTATCCTCGGCAATGATGCGTCCCTCCGGTGACTTTGGGCTGTGGACAGACGAGAGACGGCAGACGATGAGCGAGGCGGTTACAACTCCCAGGATGTCCAAGTCTTCGATGGTCGTGCTGGCAGAAGTGACGTAAGTGTCGCCGGAATCGCTGCGGCGACGCTTACCCGAAACGTGCGTGTCGGCTCTCTTGAATGACACAAAATCCTGGAGATGGAAATTCTCAACATGAGCTCTGCCGTGACCGCCGATCGTAGGCAGAGAGGTAGCGGCTTGAGCCTCGATAGGAATCCAAGACGGATGGCGAAATTCGCCGCTAAGGGCGTGGCCCTCGGCATGAAAGTGATAAGGGATGCGGTGCAGCGTAGCCATAGGGGACACCTCAGGTGCTGGGATGAGGCCCAATACTTATTCATTCAGGGACGAAATTCAACTGTAAAAGGAAGCCGGCCGGCATCATTCTGCCGATTAATCTTGCCGCTGCCGTCGGGGTCTCCGTAGAACGCTAGAACGTACTTGCCAGGATGAAGCATCCCGGCAGCTACAGGAAGATGTGCCTCCTGGTTGGCGTTCCCGCCCGCGATCTTCGACCGCAAGAGCACATGCCCATTTGCGTCTTCGAGTTGACCTATGTAATTGTCGAAACTCCGAGTGGGCACGAAGTCAAAATTAAGAAAGAAGGCTTCCCGTGCACGAATCGAAAGCGTGCGGCCCTCTTCGCCCGCCGTGTTGACACCTCGTAGCGAATGCGAATTGAACAGAATCTGTGCCGCACCGGAACTGGCCTCTTGCCTCGCTTGCGGAATCGTGACCGCATTCTGATACGCGATAATAAGCAGCAGAGCCGCGAACACTGGTACCGCCACAACCGGCTGCAGCCAGCGCAGCCAACCTCCCCTCGTGGTAGCAAGCTCTTTCGCGAGTTGCTCAGCCTTCTGTTGCCGCAGGACTTCGCGGGCAGTGTCGGCGAAGGTAGCCAGCGCCTTAATATCGACCGCGCATTCCCCACAGTCAAAATAATGCTCTTCGTACTCGTCCCTTTGGACCTGGGAGAGCTCGCCGAGTACATACTTTACTGCCGCCTGCAGTTGTATTGCCTCGTTATGGTCCATTTGTGCCATCCGTAAGGTAGTGCGGGGGGGCGCTAAAACGTTTCACCGGTTTCCCAACCCCACCGCCCGCCGGACAATCCCCATCTGGCCTTTCTCATAGAGGGCCTTGAACTTATCCTTCGCTCGATGGACCAGTACCCTGAGGTACTCGCGATCAACCCCCAGCTCCTTGCAGACCGCGTCTTTCTCCTTTTCCTCCAGGAAAATGGCGCGAAGCAGTTCGCGGTCCCGCTTTGGCATTCCTCCGAGGATGCGGCGAACCTGCTCGGCCGATTCCTTGGTGACCAGCATGCCATCCAGATCCAATACTTTATCCGGTATATCCATGGGAACCTCCCCCATCAGCTGGTTCTTGGCGCAAGACCGGTAATGCTCTTGTAACACATAGTTACAAATGGAGTTAACGAATGCCCCAAAGCGTTCAGGGTGGCGTACCCCGCCATCTTTGCGTAGATTGGCAATCACCCGAATAAATGTCTCCTGGCTTAGGTCCTCCACCTTATCTGACGGCAGCCTCCGAGAGCGGAGTTTGATGCGCAGAAGTTGTCCAAAATAGGCGACAAAGTGCTGTTCGGTTGTGGGATCACCCTCCCTCAGCCGTTTGACGTACGCTTCGTCAAAATTGAAAAACTCCACTTCTGCCCTCGAATTCTCGGGGCAGGAGTATAACTTCGCCCCCCTTTAGGCGCAATGGAGCCGCAGCTTCATTAAAATTGCACTGAAACGCAACCCTTTGAAACGGAATCCCCCACCGACACACTACTCCTGCGTAGGAACCCCCAGTTACCTCGGGATTCCTTATCCGTGGGGAACCTTCCCCGGTCCCCATGTGCCCCAGTGGGCGCATCTTGGCCTGCCCTGAACGGGCGAGGATGCGCCTCCCTTCTCCCAAGGGTGGGCCAATACATTGGAGGAACTTTGGCAAGTCCAGCAAGTTACTCAAACATGACAAATAGTGTCACTTACCCATCCTATACAGCTGCTGCACTGAATCCGCAGTCGCTCCCGAAAGGGGCATCAGGTGTTCCCCCTATGGCTGCCCTGACCGTCGAGTTTGTGGCCAAGCCCCAGGAAGCCCACCGCGTGGAAGCCACCATTCCTGCCGCCATCGCCGGCGCACTGAAAGACGTAGACGGATTCGCGGGATGCCTGGTGATGGTTTCGCATCATGAAGCGCGGCTGGTCACCGTCGTCACCTTCTGGGCCGGAAATGACCGCGCAAAATGTTGCAGCCAGAATGTCCGCTGGGTGCATGCGCTGCTGGCGCCTTATCTCGACCGCTGCCTGCGCGTGCAAACCATGGCAGCGCACTTGCCGGTGTTGCCGATGTCGCAATTCCTGCCGCCGATTCGGCTACAAACAAATGCCGACGAGTGCTCCATGATGCAGGATCGAATTTGCACAGATGATCGGATTTCCACAGATGAGACTGTTTGCGTGGCTTAGCGCATCTTACTAAAGTAGAAAGAATCGAACGAGAAGTGAGACTGTTAGTCGGGTTAAACCAATGGGCCTGGGTGGGGTGGATACGATGTTTGCAAGTCGAGACTGCAGGGTGGGTTCTTGTGGCGGAGCCGCGGTTGCTACCTTGGATCACCAGGCTCTCTGCCTGAACCACTTTCTGTCGCGCTGTTACGAAAGGCTGGAGAATCTTGAGCCGCGCGGCCGCAAGTTCAGCACTGAGCCCGACGACCTGGCCTCCATGCGCGCTTTCATCGAGGAATGCTCGCGAAAAGCGCTCGACATCAGCCTGCACTCCAAAAACCTCACCAATCTTCAGCGCGGACGCTTGCTGGACATTTTGCTCTGGGCCGGCGAACTCTTCCTCTTGTTGCGCGCCCCTCGTCTCACCCTCGCCCAATCCATCGCTTCCTCCAACGAGCACCTCGCCTCCCGCTCCGCTTCTCCGAATTTCTGAATTTCTCCATCCCCCGGCTCGTCATTCCGAGCGCAGGGAGAAATCTCTCTTATCTTTCCTCGCTTCCAACGTTCAACCTTCCAACGTTCCAACGATTCTTCGACCCCTCGCCACTTCCCCAAATAGTTGTTGACGCACCCGTTCTTACCTTGTATAGAGTTGCTCCAGTCCAGCCAATCGACCGACGGACCAATTTCCCCGCGTCCCGCCGTCCTCTCCCTAACGGCCCGGGGACTTGCAACTCGGAGGTCTCATGCGCGTTCGACTCTTCTTCTTTCTCTCGTTTCTCTCTCTAGTGTTCCCCATCCGTTCCACGGCCCAACAAGTCTCCGATGGGAATCAAAACCTGCCACCCTTTGGCGGCTTCTCAGGTTCCGACTTCGACACCGTCTCCCTTCAGAACGGAAACGTGCACATCCACATCCCCATTCTCAGCGTGAAGCAAAGGCATGGGACCGTGGCTAGAGCTTTTGTCTACGATACCCCGAGTTTCACGCTTACAAAGACCGTTACTGTCGTTCTAGGTCACAGATACACCCAATACACGGTGGACCGCAACTTCCTCCTGTTTGGCTGGCACTTGGCTAATGAAGGTGATTCCGGATCATGGGGCATCAATCCAACAAACATCCAGGAGAATTGCGGGTCCGGAACCGTGGGAGCATTAGGGTTCTACACCGTCATAGGTCCGGAAGGAGTCAAGCATCCGCTGCATCTACACACCGGAGGCTGCCTAGGCGCGATTACTACCAGCCCCACCTTCGATGGCACGGGCATCATGGTGGACATTGGACAAACCCCGAACCTGATTACTCTCAAAGACGGCACCCAGATTCATGTCGGCACGCAGCGCGAAGACGCGAACGGAAACATCATGACAGGTGCGACAGATGATCTTGGGCGCACCCTCTTTACCGTCACGAATGGTCCGACAACAACCTACACTTCCCCTCTAGGCAAGACCGCCTCAGAACCTGCCTACACCAACTGGACCGTAACCGACTCGAATGGAAACTCACAGACGTATCGGCTTGACTACACTCTCCTGGACACGCAGACAAGTTTCTGCGGATCCCCAGCCGCCTCACCTTGTACGAATGACACGGGCGGGGCGTTTTTCCCTGCCAAACTAACTCTTCCTAACGCAAAGTTCTACCAATTCAATTGGGTGAACGCGAGTGCTGCTGAGCTGCAATCAATCGTCCTTCCCACCGGCGCCTCAATTAGTTACACCTATGCCAATCTTTGCGTGGGTTCCCTTTCAACGGGCAGTCAAGACTGCAGACGTGGCGTCCAGTCGCGGACCGTCACGCAGAATGGGGTTAGCAGCACGTGGAACTACTCAATATTCCCTGGATACTACGCAACCGAGACGGACCCCCTCGGAAACGACACCGTGCATACCTTTGGGCCCGTTGTCGCCACCGATGGCTTCTCCGGTTCTCTCAGTACTGTAGAGACGCAGCTAAGCCAATATTCAGGCTCGGCCAGTTCCGGCTTACTCCTTCGCAAAACTGTAAAGGATTATACCGGCGAAGACGCGAACCCTACCGTAGAGAACGTCAGACTGATTCGCGAGACCACAACTCTCGACAACGGGTCAGTGGCAAAAACGGAAACGGACTACGAACTCATCTCCAATTCACAGTTTTCGACTTTTACTCGCCTCAACCCCACGGAAAAACGCGAGTACGACTGACCTGCCCCCTGGCTCCGCGCACGAGATCATACGACATCAAGATTTCCTGAACTCATGACTTTTCCCTCGTCCAGTCTTTCGAGTTGCGGCGCGCAGGGAGCCGTAGGCGACCGCAGCGCTGCAACTCGCCGTGC
>WNFO01004048.1_pt1 | contig 23899 bp, 16 predicted proteins | sample 5400251 | NCBI WGS metagenome assembly WNFO01 (sample SAMN13153354, study PRJNA577476) | soil metagenome | isolation source: 100 cm saprolite under Madrone tree | place: USA:California | collected 2016-06-14
TTCATTCAGGCGGACGCGCAGGCACGCATCGCAGGCGCGGCGCTGCTGCCGAGTCTCAGCGGTAGCGGCCAGGAAACCTACTCCCGGACATCCGGTTCAAGCGCCAGCGGATTGACCAATGGTGGGCGCGAGGTCGTCAACTATTCAGCATCGCTGAGTGCCAGCTATGAACTCGATTTCTGGGGCAAGAACCGCGAAGCCACGCAGTCTGCCGAGGAAACCGCCGTCGCGAACCGTTTCGATCGCGATGTGATTGCGCTTACGACGCTTACCAGTGTCGCCAATGCCTATTTTCAGGTGCTCGCCTCACAGGACCGAATTCGCACCGCCGAGAGTAATATCGCCAGCGCCACGCGCATCCTCGAGGCGATCAGGCAACGGTTCAAAGCCGGCACAGGAACCGACCTCGATGTGGCCCAACAGGAAGCCGTTCTCGCCAATCAACGCGCCGCCGTACCGCCGCTGCGGCAAACCCTGTCGCAGAACATCAATGCGCTGGCGACGCTGGTGTCACGGCCCCCGGAAAGCTTGCATGTCACCGGCGGTTCGATGAATCAAATCTCCTCACCCCGGGTGACGCCGGGCCTGCCATCGGAATTGCTGACGCAGCGTCCAGATATCCGGCGCCAGGAGGCGCAGCTCGCGTCAGCCGTCGCCAATGTCGGCAACGCTCGGGCGCAGTTTTTCCCGAGCATCCAGCTGACCGGGCAGGGCGGTTACCAAAGCTCGGCGCTGGTCGCGCTGTTCCAGCCGCATGCCGCGTTCTTCAATGTGGTCGGCAGCCTGACGCAGCCGATTTTCGACGGCGGAAAAATTCTCGGCAATTTCGAATTCACCAGGGCCAGGCAGGATGAATTGCTGCAGGCCTACCGCAAGACGGTGGTCTCGGCGTTTGCCGATGTCGATACCGCACTGGTCGCGATCCGCCAGACCACCGAGAAGCTGCGGCTGCAGCGCGAGGTGGTGGCGGCCTCGCGGCGAGCCTTTCAACTTTCCGAGCAACAGCTGAAGGCCGGGACCGCCGACATCGTGACTGTGCTAAATACGCAAGTGACGCTATTTCAGGCCGAGGACGTGCTGTGGCAGGCCCAGCTTGCCCAGCTGCTCGCGATCGTCAGCCTGTATCAGGCGCTGGGGGGCGGCTGGGAACCGAGATTGGAGAAGCCGGTCAATGCTCTTTAAGCCGGATTTGAACGAAGTTGCGAAGACCGCCGGCGATCGCGTGGCCCGCGTCGCCTCCCGCGCGCGCCGTCGCACCGTTTCGATTGCGATCACGCTGCTGATCCTTGGCGGCCTCGGCTACATCGGCTGGACAGCGCTGCAGCAGAAACAACAGGCCGCGAACCGGGCCGCCGCGCGTCCCGATCTCCCCGTGCCCGTGCTCGCGGCGACACCGCGCATCCTGGACGTGCCGGTCTATCTCGACGGCGTCGGCTCGGTCCGCGCGCTGAACAACGTACTGGTGCGCGCCCAGGTCGACGGAAAATTGATCGCGGTCAATTTTACCGAGGGACAGGACGTCAAGAAGGGCGACGTTCTCGGCGAAATCGATCCCGTGCTCTACAAGGCCCAGCTCGATCAGGCGATCGCCAAGAAGGCGCAGGATGAAGCGCTGCTCGCCAATCAGCGCCTAGACCTCGCACGCTATCAGCAGCTTGCTGCGTCCAACGCCGGTTCGAAGCAGCAGGCCGATACCCAACGCGCCACCGTCGCCCAGACGGAGGCACTGGTGAATTCCGATCAGGCCGCGATCGATAACCAGCAGGCAATGCTTGGCTATACCAAGATCATTGCGCCGCTGTCGGGCCGGGCCGGCCTGCGCCAGGTCGATCAGGGCAACATTATCCACGCTTCCGACATAACCGGTCTTGTGATCATTACCCAGCTGCAGCCGATCGCAGTGCAGTTCAGCCTGCCGCAGCAGCAGATCGTGCGGGTCAATGCCGCCTCCGCCAAGGGCGCGCTGACGGTCGACGTGTTCGGCAATGACGGGATTACGGTGGTCGACAGCGGCAAGCTGACCGGCATCGACAACCAGGTCGATCCGACCACCGGGACCCTCAAGCTCAAGGCCGAGTTTCCAAATGCCGGTTTTCAATTATGGCCGGGGCAATTCGTCAATGTGCGGCTCAAGGTCGATACGTTGCCAAAGGCGGTGGTGGTGCCGACGTCGGCCGTGCAGCGCGGGCCCGCGGGAACGTTCAGCTACGTCATCGGCGACGGTGACATTGTCGCGGCGAAGCCGGTGGTGGTGACGCAGCAGAACGAAACCGACGCCGTCATCGCGAGCGGATTGTCGGCCTCCGATCGCGTGGTGACGACCGGCTTTGCCAATCTGGCCGACGGTGCCAAGGTCATCGTCGGCAGGGACGAGCAGACGCCATCAGCAGATCTCGCGCCGCGCAAGAAACGCAGCAGCCGGGACGGCCAGGCCAAGGACGGACAAGCCAAGGATGGCCAAGCCAAGGACGGACAGGCAAAGGACGGACAGGGCGAGCGGCGCGGCAAGAAGGCCGACCGGGTTCAGGGCGAGGGCGAGCAAAAGGCTCAGACCGGACCCGCGCAGGGGAGCGAGCCGTCGGGCAATGCTGCGAAGTCGCAGCCATGACCCGAAAACCCTTCGCTTGATTAATTTCGCAAGCATGAGCGCGCCGCCATGAGCGTCTCTGAACCCTTCATCCGCCGGCCGATCGCGACCTCGCTGCTCGGGATCGCGCTCTTGATCGGCGGCGGGCTCGGCTATTGGGCGCTCCCGGTGTCGGCGCTGCCGCAGGTCGATTTCCCGACGGTGCAAGTGACGACCCAATTGCCGGGCGCCAGTCCCGACGTGATCGCCTCGCTGATCACTGCACCGCTGGAGCGTCAGCTCGGGCAGATCCCGTCGCTATCGTCGATGACGTCGACGAGCTCGTTCGGCGTCAGCCAGATTTCGCTGCAGTTCGATCTCAACCGCGACATCGATGGCGCGACCCAGGATGTGCAGGCCGCCATCAATGCCGCCGCGGGCGTGCTGCCGAAAACCCTGCCGTATCCGCCGACCTACGCCAAGGTCAATCCCGCCGACGCGCCGGTTTTGACGCTGGCGTTGACGTCGGAGACGATCTCGCTGCGCGCCATGAGCGATCTGGCCGACACCATCCTCGGCCAGCGCCTCAGCCAGATTTCCGGCGTGGGCCGGGTCGCGGTGCTGGGCGGGCTCAAGCCGGCGGTGCGGGTTCAGGCCGACCTGGCGCGGCTCGCCGCCTATGGCATCGCGATGGAGGATTTGCGTAACGCGATCGCGGGCGCCAACGTCTCCGGCCCCAAGGGATCGCTTGACGGCGCGCAGCAGGCCTACACCATCGCCGCCAACGATCAGATTACCTCCGCCGACGCCTACAAGCCCATCATCATCGCCTACCGCAACGGCGCGCCGGTCACCATCGGCGACGTCGCCGTCATCGTCGATGGCCTGGAGAACGACCATACCGGCGGCTGGTACCAGGGCACGCCGGCGGTCATCATCGATATCCAGCGGCAACCCGGCGCCAACGTGATCGAGGTCGTCAGCCAGATCCGCGCCGAGATACCAAAGCTTCAGCCGGCGATCCCGGCCGGCGTGAACCTGACCGTGGTCAGCGACCGAACCGTCACGATTCGCGCCTCCGTGCACGACGTGCAGTTCACGCTGGTTCTGAGCGTGGTGCTGGTGACGCTGGTGGTGCTGTTGTTCCTGCGCTCGCTGCGGGCGACGCTGATCGCCGGCGTGGCGCTGCCGCTGTCGCTGATCACCAGTTTCGGCATCATGTATTTTTCAGGCTTCAGCCTCGATAATCTGTCGCTGATGGCGTTGACGATCGGGACTGGTTTCGTGGTCGACGACGCCATCGTGATGATCGAAAACATCGTCCGTCACATGGAGAATGGTGAAACGGCGATGCAAGCCTCGCTCCGGGGCGCCAGCGAAATCGGCTTTACGGTGATTTCGCTGACGGTGTCGCTGATCGCGGTCTTCATCCCGCTGTTGTTCATGTCCGGACTGGTCGGACGCATGTTCCGCGAGTTCGCGCTGACCTTGACGATCGCGGTCGTGACCTCGGCGATCGTGTCGCTGACGCTGACGCCGATGATGTGCTCGCGGCTGTTGAAGCACGCCGGCGAGGAATTCGCGGTCCCGGGCCTTGCCGCGATCAGCCGCGGCATCGACCGCATGATCGAGTTCTATCATCGCACGCTGTTGTGGGTGCTGGAGCACCAGCGCGCGACCTTGCTGGCCACCTTCGCCACGCTGGCCGCGACGCTGATCCTTTATGTGGTGGCGCCCAAGGGCTTCCTGCCGTTGCAGGACACCGCCTCGATCACCGCGGTGACCCAGGCCGGTCCGGACGTTTCCTTTGCGGAAATGCAAAGCCGGCAGACCCAGGCCGCCGATGCGATCAAGGCCGATCCCGATGTGACCGGTGTCGTCTCGGTGATCGGCGCCGGCTCGGTCAATCCGACCACCAATGTCGGCCGCCTGGTGATGACGTTGAAACCACGCGGCGAACGGCGCGACGACGTTTCCTTCGTGGTGGCACGGCTGAAGCAGCTGACGGCGTCGATCCCGGGCATGACGATCTATTTTCAACCGGTGCAGGATGTGCAGATCTCGACCCAGTCCAGCCGCTCGCAATATCAGTACACCCTGACCGGCACCGACTCGGTGCAGGTTTCGCTGTGGGCCAACAATCTGATCGCCGAACTGCGCCGCGATCCCCTGTTCCGCGACGTCTCTTCGGAAGTCCAGGATGGCGGATTGCGCGCCGCACTCGACATCAACCGCCAGCGCGCCGGCCAGCTCGGCGTCAGCCTGCAGGCGGTGACCGACACGCTCAATGACGCCTTCGCGCAGCGGCAGATTTCGACCATCTACGGGCAGGCCAACCAGTATCGCGTCGTGCTGGAGGCGCTGCCGATGTATCAGCGCGATCCGTCGATACTCTCAAAACTCTATCTGCCCGGCGCGCTCGACGCCCAGGTGCCGCTGTCGGCGGTCGCGACGCTGACGCGCACCACCGCACCGCTGGCGATTTCGCACCAGGCGCAATTTCCAGCCGTCTCGCTCAGCTTCAACCTGGCGCCGGGTGCTGCGCTCGGCGACGCCGTCGACGCCGTCAAATCGATCGAAACCCGCATCGGCATGCCCGGCAGCATCGTCGGCGTCTTTGCCGGCGACGCGGCCGAGTTCGCAAAATCGCTGGCGGGACAGCCGTGGCTGATCCTGGCAGCCGTCGTCACCATCTACATCGTGCTCGGGGTGCTCTATGAAAGCTACATTCACCCGATCACCATTTTATCGACGCTGCCGTCGGCGGGGGTCGGCGCCATTCTGGCGCTGATGCTGTTCGGACAGGATCTGTCGGTGATCGGCCTGATCGGCATCATTCTGTTGATGGGCATCGTCAAGAAGAACGCGATCATGATGATCGACTTCGCGCTGGAAGCCGAGCGGCACCAGGGCATGTCGGCGAACGACGCGATCGTGCAGGCCTGTCTGTTGCGGTTTCGCCCGATCATGATGACGACATTGGCCGCTCTGTTCGGCGCGCTGCCGCTGGCGGTGGAAAGCGGCACCGGCGCCGAGTTGCGGTTTCCGCTGGGCATTTCGATCATCGGCGGACTGCTGCTGAGCCAGTTGCTGACGCTCTACACCACGCCGGTGATCTACCTCGCGCTCGACCGGCTGAACCGCCGAATCGAGAAGGCGGTGCCGCCGCCCGGACCGCAACTGCCGCCGGTCGCCGGAGCCACCGAGGGGATGCAGTAATGGCATCGATCTCGGAGCCCTTCATTCGCCGGCCGGTCGGTACCACGCTGCTGGCGATCGGGCTTTTTCTGGTCGGCGGGGTGGCCTACCAGTTTTTGCCGGTGGCTTCGGTGCCCAATGTCGACTTTCCGTCGATCCGGGTTTCCGCGACCCGGCCGGGCGCCGATCCATCGGTGATGGCGGCGACCGTTGCAGCGCCCTTGGAACGCAGGCTCGGCGAAATCGCAGGGATCGACCAGATCACCTCGACGAGTTCGCTCGGCAACACCAGCATCCAGCTGCAATTCGCCATCGGCCGCGACATCGACCGCGCCGCGCGCGATGTCCAGGCCGCGATCAATGCTTCGCTCGCCGACCTGCCGAGCGACTTGCCGTCGCTGCCGCGCTTCCGCAAGGCCAATTCCGCGGCGGCGCCGGTCTTCGTGCTGGCGCTGACGTCGAAGACGATTTCCTCCAGCACGATCTATGACGTCGCCGACACCGTGCTGGCGCAGCGCATCTCTCGGGTGCCCGGCGTCGGCGAGGTCACCGTCAGCGGCGCCGACCAGCCGGCGGTGCGTATTGCGCTCAACCCGGTGGCGCTGTCGAACGCGGGGATCGCCACCGACGATGTCCGGCTCGCCATCATCAACGCCAATCCGCTGGGTCCGGTCGGTATCTTCAATGGCGGCCGCCAGAGCGAAACCCTATCGATCAACAAGCAGATGCGAACCGCGGCCGAATTTCGCGATATCATGATCAAGAGTGCGAACGGCAATTTCGTCCGGCTCTCTGACGTCGCCGAGGTCGAAGACTCCGTCCGCAACAACCGGTCGATTGCCTGGTTCAACAAGCAGCCGGCGGTGCTGATCCAGATCACCAAGCAGGGCGACGCCAACGTCATCGATACCGTCGATCGCGTGCACGCGCTGATACCCGAACTGAAGCAATGGATTCCGGCCGGGGTCGACATTTCGACGCTGGTCGACCGCACCGGAACCATCCGCGCCAGCGTAGCGGACATGCAGCTGACGCTGCTGGCGACCGCCATCCTGGTCATGGTGGTGGTGTTCGCATTCCTGCGCCGGATCACGCCGACGATCGCGGCGGGCGTCTCGGTGCCGCTGGCCTTGGCCGGCACCTGCGCCGGGATGTGGCTCGCCGGTTTCTCGATCGACAACCTGTCGCTGATGGCGCTGGCGATTTCGGTCGGCTTCGTGGTCGATGATGCCATCGTGATGATCGAGAACATGTACCGCAACCTCGAGCATGGCATGCGGCCCTATCAGGCCGCCCTCGAAGGCGCCAGGCAGATCGGCTTCACGGTGCTGTCGATCAGCCTGTCGCTGATCGCAGCCTTCACCCCGCTGATTTTCATGGACGGCATCGTCGGCCGGCTGTTGCGGGAATTTTCGCTGACCTTGACGTTTGCGATCGTGGTTTCAACCGTGGTGTCGCTGACGATCACGCCGATGATCTGTGCCCACTACATCAAGCAGGTCACTTCCCACAATGCGACCTGGTTCGACCGCGTTGTCGAAGGCTCGTTGTCGCGCATCGTGGCGTTCTATGCGCGGACGCTGCGGGTGGTGCTGGGTTTTCCGTTTTTGACGCTGATGGTCTTCTTCGCGACCATCGCATTGACGGTGACGCTCTATATCAAGACCCCCAAGGGATATTTTCCGACCGACGACTCAGGTTTTGTGATCGGCGCCACGCGGGCATCCGCCGATATCTCGTTTCAGTCGATGCTGGGGCTGCAGCAGCAGCTGGCGGACATCGTGATGGCTGATCCGGCCGTGGCGGGGATCGGATCGGTGCTTGGCGGAGGCGGCGGCCCCGGCGGGGCGACCTCCAATCGCGGCATGATGTTCATCTCGCTCAAGCCGCCATCCGAGCGGGCTGGATTGAGCACCGCGGACGTGATCGATCGGTTGCGCAAGAATCTCTTTAGGGTGGCAGGGATCCGGCTGTTCATGTTCGCGGCGCAGGATATCCGCGCCGGCGGCCGACAGAGCGATTCCGACTATCAATACACGCTGACGAGCACTGATCTCGATCTGTTGCAGAAATGGGCGCCGATCGTGGGCAAACGCATGGAGAGCATTGAAGGCATTACCGACGTCTCCAGCGACCGCGATCCCGGTGGCCTGCAATTGACGCTGTCGATCGACCGAAAAGCGGCATCGAGCCTCGGCGTGCGCGTGCAGGACATCGACAACGCGCTCAACAACGCGTTCTCGCAGCGGCAGATCTCGATCGTCTATACCCAGCGCAACCAGTACATGGTGGTGCTGGAGATCGATCCGAAATTCCAGAGCGATCCGTCCAACCTCGAACATATCTTCGTCGCCGGCGCGGGCGGCGCCCAGGTGCCGCTGTCCGCCGTGGTGCATTACCAGCGCGGGTTGTCGGCGCTGGCGGTGTTTCATTCGCAGTCGTTTCCGTCGACCACGGTGTCATTCAATCTGCTGCCCAACGTGCCGCTGGAGGTCGCCACATCGAACATCCAGCGCGCGGTCGAGGAATTGCACATGCCCGAAGGCATTCGCGGCAGCTTTGACGGCAATGCCGGCGATTTCGGCAAGACCAGCGGGCATATGCCGCTCTTGATCCTCGGCGCACTGGTAGCGATGTATATCGTGCTCGGGGTGCTGTACGAAAGCCTCGCCCATCCCCTCACCATCATCTCGACCTTGCCGTCGGCCGGCCTCGGCGCGCTGTTGGCGCTGCAGGTGACCAACACGCCGCTGACGGTCATTGCCTTTGTCGGCATCATTCTCCTGATCGGCATCGTCAAGAAGAACGGCATCATGATGGTGGATTTTGCCCTCGACGCGGAACGTCACCGCGGCTTGTCGTCGGCGGACGCCATCTTCGAGGCCTGCAGCGCCCGGTTCCGTCCGATTCTGATGACGACGATGGCAGCACTGTTCGCCGGCATTCCGCTGGTGATCGCCACCGGCCCCGGCACCGAACTGCGCCGGCCGCTCGGCATCACCATCATCGGCGGATTGTTCGTCTCGCAGATCCTGACGCTGTACACGACGCCGGTGATCTATCTCTTGATCGACCGGCTGCGGCGACGGTCCGGGCCCGCCGCGATCGCGGCGCCCGCGGAATAGCGCCCTCAGATTGGCTTGAGCGATCGACCTTGAGTGGTTGAAGCGCACGTCCTCAGAGCGTATAGCGGGCGGATGTCAAAACAATCCGAGCCTGAGACCGGCGCCGCGGCGGAGGCGATCCCGGACTGTCCGCACTGCCAAAAACCCGTGCCGCTGTGCATTTGCGACAGCATCACGCCGATCGAGAACAAGGTTGCGCTGTTGATCCTGCAGCATCCGCAGGAGCAGGACAGGGCGCTCGGCACGGCGAGGCTGACCGCGCTGCATTTTGCCAATGCGGTGCTGAAAATCGGTCTGTCGTGGCCGAGCCTGTCCAAGGCGCTGGGGCGGCCGGTCCACGATCCCTCGCGCTGGGCGGTGCTTTACCTCGGTTCGGCAAAAGTCGCCGAGCTTGATATCGACCGGGATATCGTCGCGGTCAACCGCAAGGGCGAGATCGAGGAGCACCAGCGCGTCATCCTGAAAGACATCGAGGGCATCGTGCTGCTCGACGGCACCTGGAGCCAGGCCAAGGCGCTGTGGTGGCGCAATGCCTGGATGCTGAAATGCCAGCGCGTCATTCTCGGCCCCAGGCATCCGTCGCGCTACGGAAAATTGCGCCGCGAGCCGCGCCGCGACGGCCTGTCCACCATCGAGGCCGCGGCGATGCTGCTGTCTAATCTCGAAAAGCGGCCCGACATCGCCGAGACGCTGCACGGCAGTTTTGAGCGGATGCTGGCAAAATACCGCGAGGCCCAAAGCGTACTGCCCGAACTCGCGCCCAAACCAAAGCCCAAGCGCGACTACCGCCGCCGCAAGCGCGCTTGATCGGGTGCTGGGCGCGCTGGCATCGACAAAAATGCATCAGTGGCCGTCAATCGCCAGAAGTGCGTTTTGGGCAACGCGACCGTCGCGGCTGTCCAAGTCGCAGAACCCGCTTCCCCGTAGATCTTGCGCCGAGATTCGAGAGCACCGCGCGCGCGGCGCTCTCTCAGGGCTCGATTGCAAGGGGGTTATGATGAAACGGATTGTGGGTGCGGTGATGGTGACGGCGGCGCTGACGGCGCCGGCTTTGGCGGCCGATCTTGGTGCGCGGAGCTATACCAAGGCGCCGGCGCTGGCGCCGGTCAGAAATTGGAGCGGCTTCTATATCGGCGGCAACCTCGGCTATGGCTGGCGCAACGGAAATACGGATTTCTCGTTCTTGCCAACTCCTGCGGCTTTCGGAGACAACAATGGGAGCTTGGGGATCCGATCGACCGGCGTCATCGGTGGCGCGCAGATCGGTTACAACTGGCAGATCGGCCCTCTGGTGACCGGCATCGAGGCGGATGTCCAGGGCTCGGACATCAAAGGCTCAGCTCGCGCGACAGCTACCTTTTTTGGCACTGCGGTTCCGGATCCGCAAGTGGTCCCTTCGTCCGAAACAAAGCTTGCATGGTTCGGCACGGTGCGGGGTCGGCTCGGCGTCACCGTCACACCCGACCTGTTGCTCTATGGCACCGGCGGTCTGGCCTATGGCCGCGTGGACGCTTCGGCAAACACCCACTTGTTCGTTCCGGATGGAAGTCCCTTCGCTGAGTCGCCTGCAAGTGTCAGCAAGACCAAGGTCGGCTGGACCGCCGGCGCCGGCGCCGAATGGATGTTCGCACGTAATTGGTCGGCCAAGCTGGAGTACCTTTACCTTGACCTCGGCAGTGACTCTGCGATTGGAAATGTTACTCCGGCAACTGGATTCCAGGTTGGATACACTTGGCACACCCGGGAAAACATCACCCGCGTCGGCGTGAACTACCACTTCGACTGACGGCGTCCGCGCGACCGCCTGAACCCGTTTCGAGGAAAGCCCGGCAAGTTGCCGGGCTTTTTCCGGAAAATCATCGTGGCCAGGGGATTGCCGTGCCTGGCTGACCCTGCCGACCCGGCGAGAGCGAGCTCTGTTGGCAGTTCCGCCGCGGCGGAAGCGCCATTTCGGCATTGAGACCGGACTTCAGAAATTGGCGACCAACGCGGCGGAGGAGGTTGCCTAAACCCTTGATGGTCTGTAGCAAGTCGGTCCCAAGGGGCCACGTGGCGGAGTGGTTACGCAACGGTCTGCAAAACCGTGTACACCAGTTCAATTCTGGTCGTGGCCTCCACATCAAACCCATTGATTTTACAAAGATACTTTGTTCGCAGGCGGTTCCGTCCGGGATCCATGATCCCCGCCCGGAACTAGCCGCCAGCATCATGGCGCATTTTTTGAAAGATCGGTCGGGGGTGGCCCGCATCGCTATCCGACGTTGTTTCTGGCTGGATAGCCAATGGCTTCCGTGGGGAGGGCAAGCTAGCCGCCAAATAAAAAGACCGCCCAGAGGCGGTCAGGTTTGGAAGGAAGTTGCCCTGTCTTGGCAGGATAATAGCTATTGGCAATTCCCGTGCGGCGAGCGGGTCTGCTCCAACCATAACGGACGTTGATTCGGGCGATTTGGTGTCGCGACCGGAGTAATTTTCGCTTCGTTTCCCAGTAGATTTATGGCCGTGCCTTGCGAGAAGATAGCTTGCGAGAGGATAGGCCGGGTTTGCCGCCGGCATGCCGCTTTTTACCTCGAACGCCTGAACGCAAAACATGGCAAGCTTGCTTTTCAATCGATCAAGAACGACGCTGACCATCAACGGCAAGACGCGAGGATGGGCCGATGCCCAAAAAGGGAATCACGGGCCGTGACGAATGGGTTGTCACCGAAGCCTTGGCAACGGCGCTGGTCGCGCTGGAGCAGCTTCCACCAAAGCACCAGCCGCGCACGCACATGGAAGATATCAGGAAGCTATTGGCCGCCGGTTGCCAGCCCGGAACCGTCACCCTGCATCTCGCCCAGGCCAAGTGCAGGTTGTTTCCGGACGTGGATCCGCTGACCATCTATGAGGAATACGGCCTCGGCGACGGACAAGGCTAGACTGACGAGGCCAAATGAGAACGTGCGCAGCCAGCAAGCCTCGCGCAATCGATCAGAAAGCTCGCGCGGCGACGAGAAAAACCTCGCGCCGGGGCGACAAAAAAATTTCGCGCCGAATCAGGAGACGGCGTTCCAGCCTTCCGGAAACGGAATCAGCGGCCAGGCCGATTTGTTGTCGTTGGCGGCCTTCGGCAGCTGATTGAAAGTCGACGGGTGGGCCAAGAAGTCCTCCTCCGGCGCGGGCGCAATGGCCGTTCGCACGGCATCCAGCAGACAATCGAACTCAACTTCACTCATCACGCTCTCCGGGTACGCGAGCGCACGATCTCAGAATACTTTTCCGCCCAGATTGAAATGATCGATCAAATTGTATCGATCCGGCAATCGGAGCGGACTTGGTTACCGATTCTGATTCGCGGTTCAAGAGTAGGCCGGCCCGATCCCAGCTAAATGTGGGCAAAATCACATCCGGTGAAAATTTTTTGACGTATCGCCGTGAATGAAGCGGCGCCGCACCGGCACCGTGGTACCTGCGGGGATACGGTCATGAACTCGAGGTCTTTGCTTGCGGCGACAAGGGGTCGCACCAATGCGGCTGTGGCGCTCGCGCTCCTGCTCGCGCTATTCACAACCGGCTCGGCGCTGGCAGCAACGGCAACGCCGGAACAGAAGAAAGCCTGCACACCCGATGTCTATCGTCTTTGCGCCGGCGAAATCCCGAACGTTCGGGCCATTATCTCCTGCCTGCGGCGGCAGAAGGCGAGCCTCAGCGAGGCGTGCCGGGCGGTAGCAATCTTCGCAACTGTGAGAGATATGTTGGCTCCCCGGGCTGGAGCCAAAAATACTATCAAGATATTGTATTATATTATTTTATTACAATAATGCCCACTTGATACCCCGATTTGATACCCGCGGTTTCTCCGTGGAGACCCTTCGTTGAGGGCCCCAGAGCCAAGTGCGGAGCAGCCGTGAAAGGGATGTTCTACCAGTGGAACATCCTAAGGTACACCTACAGATGTCCAAACCTGGAGTGTCGGGCCGAATACGTTGCCGCCCCTCGGACGGACGCGACTCTTCGCAAGCCGAAGTGCATCGAATGCACGTCGCCGCCAGACCGAAGCGTTTCGTCGGTCAGGTCGTGTGCGCTGCGAGGAGGGCAGGGCATGTGTAATCCGGCGAGGATCAGGTGATTTGCAATTCGTCGGTCAAGCGTCCTGGCTGCTCAATCCGCGGCGTCTGCCCGCCACGCAGCACCGAGTTTCCTTCGTAAAGTGTTCGTTGATCGATGGCCGACGGCGCCAGCCAATGCTCTTCCTTCATCTCTGTGTTCAAACCATAGACACTAAGAGCGTTGCTATAGACGACCTGGCGAACGGCATCGGCGCTGACGCCGCGCTGCGCCATCAGGCGCGCAGTCTTGGCAACCGCCAGCGGGTCCGACACGCCCCAATCGCAGGCGGAATCCACGATCAAGCGCTCGGGGCCATAGCTCTCGACGATGATGGCCATTCGTTCGCTGCCCATCTTGGTGTTGGGATAAATCGAAAACGCGCACCAGTATCCGCGGTCGCGAACCTCCCGGACGGTCTCTTCATTGTTGTGGTCGATGACACAGCGCGCCGGATCAAAACCATGCTCCTTCAGCACGTCCATCGTCCGCAATGTGCCGGGCCGCTTGTCGCGATGCGGCGTGTGAATCATGATTGGAAGCTCGAATTCCTTGGCGAGTTCGATCTGCGCCCTTAACGCCTTGTCCTCGAGCGGGGTCTGCTCGTCATAGCCGAGCTCGCCCATGGCGACGACGCCTTCCTTGACCAGAAAGCGCGGCAACGCGTCGATCACCGCTTCCGCCAGGGCTTCGTTGTTGGCTTCCTTGGGGTTGAGGCCGATGGTGCAGTAATGGCGAATGCCGAACTGGCCGGCGCGGAAACGCTCGAACCCGGAAATCAGCGAAAAATAGTCGATGAAACTGCCGACATTGGTGCGCGGCTGCCCGAGCCAGAACGCCGGCTCGATCACCGCGACCACGCCAGCCTTGGCCATCGCTTCGTAATCGTCCGTGGTGCGCGAGATCATATGCGTATGCGGATCGATGATCATGCCGGTGGGGCGGCCGGCGCCGTTGGACGGTTGCGCGGCCGGCCCGGCGTTGGCGGGCGCGCGTCCTTGCGCCAGTTGTTGCACGTCGTCCAACAGGCGCGCCAGCTTCTCGGGCGTCAACCGCCCGTTACAGCAGGGGCAGTTCAGCGCGGTATCTCCGAGCAGTTCTTTTAAGGAACCGGAATCACATGCGAAGGCGCCAAAGGGCGACGAGCCGGTCGTGGTCATTTTTCGAGTGTCCTTACATAGGCGATAATCCTGAGCAACTGGTCCTGCTGCATGCCGCGGCGGAGGAACGACTGCATCGCAGCGCTGGCGCTGCCATAGATGATGGAGAACATGCCTGGGTCGGTCAGCGCCTGCGGATAGACGATGTCTTTGCCGACCAGGGTTGGGCCCATCTTTCCGGTGCCATCAGCGCCATGGCAAACAATACAATTCGTCGTATAATGTTTCTTGCCGTCCGCGACCGCATCAGCATTTCCGCGGTATTCGTTGACGCCGGTGGCGTTGAAGTTTTTCACGGCCGGCATTTCGACCTCCCCGGTCTGCAGCGGGAACGTCATGGGCGAATTGTCCAGCGGACTCTTGAAGTCCGATAGGTCACCGGCAGTGGCCGGTGACAGGCCTAGCGTACCCCCAACGACTGTCAACGCCAACAGCGATACGCAGGGTGCGGAAAAGAAATTCAGTTGCATCGATCGGAGACTATATTTGCCGCTTCTTGAAGAGATTATTGCCGTCATGCCACCCCAGCGTAAGCAAGGTCGCGACGACCAACATCAATGCGGCATTGACCGCGTGAAGTCCGATGCCGGTCGGTAAGCGGCCATCGAGTGCGCGGTGTGCGAGAACGTATTGGAGCGCGATCTGTAAAATTGGCAACGATGCTAAGAGAACGCGGCCGCTGCGGGGCTTCCCGCAAAACCAGGCGAATACCGGCAGCGGCAATACCAGCCACTGAAAAAAGTTGACCCAAATCTTGTGATAGTTCCACCAATCCGGCGCCGTCAGCGACGACATGCCTGCGATGAAGAATTGAATCAGAATGGAAACGGTCAACAATCCTGACAGAAATCTCAGGAGCAGGTTCGCCGTTGCCGGAAAACCATGCCGCTCGCTCATGCCAGATCGCGCCATTCGAGTTTTTCTGATTCTAATCTCGCCTGAAACTTCGCGACTTCTTCCGGCGGCAAGCTTCGAGGGTACGGCGCTCCCCGCAGCGCGAGAGCGATCGCGAGGCGTTCTCTGTCGTTACCTGCATTCCAGCCATGCGCTAATGCTGCAACGCCTTCGTCATCGGCGTGCGGCGCGACGCATCGCCATAACTCTCCACTGACGGGGCGCTCCGCCGCCCAACGCTCCTGGGCCAGTCCGACCAGCATGCGCGCGAGCCGGGGATTAGCGCGTTCGTCCAATCCCTGGATCGGCCAAAGCGTCGAGCCGATGAAAAACGCTTTCACCACCATCTGATTCCACGCGTCTTCCGCAAAGGTCTCTCGCGGATACGGATTGCGATGGGCGACAGCCTCGAACACCGGCTTCATTCCGGAGCGCACCGCTTCGCGCGCGCGCGGTTCGATCAGCGCCGCGTTGGGGTAAAGCGGAAGCCCGCGGCACAGTGCAATCAGTTCATTGATTTCGGCGGTGGTGCAGAAGCTGTCGAACCGCGCCGCGAAATCGGCATCATTGCCGCCATGACTGCCCGCCATCAGCGCGACACGCGCCAGTTGATCGATGCTCCAGTCGCTGAGATCTAGCCCTGGACGCAACGCTTCCGCACGCGCCAGATCGGCCGCCGGCAGCGCCAGATCGGCTTTGCCGAGCCGGCGTGGCGCCAGACCGATCGCAACGCTCAGCGGCCGCTCATTCGAGGCCTTCGCCACTTCATTGATGGCGCCTCGAAACCAGGCAGCGCCGCGCTCGTCCGTCCGTTCGGAGATCCACCCATCGGCAAGTGCGAGAAATTCATTCAGCACGGCAGTCTCTTGGGTTTTTGTGAGGATCTGAACGGGGGCATAATACCCTTCATGTGCCGGGAATCGACCTCTGAAAAAGCCGCGTCAGCGGATAGCCCACTGCGCAGGCCGCGACGATGAAGATACCGCCGCCGGCGGCCGCAATCGCCAGCGCATCGACCAGACAGATCGCTGCGATCAATCCGGATACTGCCAGCGGCACTGCGCCCTGCACGGGCTGCTTCGCCAGCAACCAAATCGCAAACGCGTCGGCCGCCAACAGCAGGACGAAAGCCGCAATGACCATCCATCCGCTTAACAGAACCGGCAGCGCTGCGAACAACGGCACGGCCAGCAGCGCCAGCGGCCAGAGGTTTTCCGCGCGGTCGAGGCTCTCCTGCTTGGCCGCATAGGTGATGCCGGCCACATGGCACGCCAGCGCGACCGCGCCGATGATGGTTGCATTCGAGACGCCGCCGGTCGCCGCAACGCCGGTTCCGATATAGACCAGCGCACGGCACAATCCCATCACGACCGGGCTCAGCACATTTCCCTTGTGCCAGACATCGTAGAGCACGATCACGCCGGCGAGCAGCAGGCCGCACAGGATCGCACGGGGACCAAACGACATCATCAGCGCGACGCCGAGCGCCAGCAGGCCAAAGCCGATCGACAACACCGAGCCGGCGCGAATTTCACCGGCATCAATCGGACGGCCCGGGCGGTCGCGCGCATCGATGGCGCGGTCGAAATAATCGTTGAGATACATGCCGCCGACGTAGAAAGCGGTCATCGCGAGAGCGATCAGCGCGATTTCGTTCGGAGACTGTGCGCCCCCGGCGATGACGGCGCCGGCCAGAACGTTGGTCCAGACCGTTGGCACGTTTGAAATCCGGCCGAGACGCAGCAGCGTCGACAAACCGGGCATTGCGGTGGCCGTCATGCTCATCCGACGAGTTCCTGCATGCAGAATGAAATCTCGCGCGCGATATCGGCTGCCTTCGAGCCGGTTCGTAGATTCTCCGGCAAAACGTCCCAGGTATAGGTCTCGACTTCCAGATGCGACGAGCGTGTTTTCCGTCGAAACGCCGCCAGTGTCGACACGAGGTCGGCACGGGTCGATCCGATCTCGCCAAGGTCGGATAGGAACAGCGGCACATGGCAATGAATTCGCCATTCGCCGTTGGCGCGGCCCTCTTTGAACGCAGCGACGGCATCCGGCAGATCGACATACCGCGTCAGCCCCGAAGGCCCTCGCACGATCGTTTGGTGCAAATAAACGCCGTCGTCATAGCGCATCACCGCGCCGATCAGGTCATCGGTCATCTTGGGGACGCGCATTGCGGCGGAGAGCTGGACCTTTGGCACCGAGATGCCGGCGGCCAGCAGGCGGTCGAGTGCTGCGACAGGATCTTCATATTCGACCGATCCGTGGCAGATATCGTAGCAGATGCCGAGATGACGGCGCAGCATGGCTTCGGCGCCGCCGCGATTTTCGCCAATGCCGGCTGCGAGCAGGTCGAGCGCTTCGGGTTGCAGCAGCACGTCCTGGAAGAAGGCGAGGCTTTCATCCGTGGTCTCGAGGAAACAGCACGGTTCGGGTTCCAGCGCGAGGGCGATGCGCTTGCCGGTCCGCCGCTCGGTCAGAACGAGATCGGCTACCGCCTTCATCATGCTGGCGGCCATCGCGGCGACGGCGCCATCCGCACGACCATTGGCCTTGAATGCGCCCGGCACGGTGGAGATGCTGCCGTCAACACCATCCGGCAGCACCGCGGCAAGGACGGCGGCGCTGTCGGCGGTAAACGCGACGCGCTCGGCGCTGCGCCAATCCGGCAGATAAACATGCTCCTTGACGCGGACGCCATGGAAGGGTCCGAACGGAAAGGCGTTGATGGTGAAGACGTAGCCGCCTAGCATTGCAAGCTGCTCGCGAAACGTCGCCAACTGCTCCGGCTGCCGCGCCACCGTGGCCGCTTCGCCCGACAGGCGCAGACCGATGCCGAGCGGGCGATCCGGCGCTATCGCGGCTTTGATCGCGGGGACATGCGCATCGAGGCTGGCACGGATGTCGGGCCAGCTCTCGCCGGCATGGATATTTGTGCAATAGGTCAGGTTCACATTACCTGCGAGTTGGTCAAGTTTCATCGGGCCTGCGCCTGTTGCTGAAGCCAATCGATACCGCGGCCGACCATCTCTGCATTCATCTCGTGCACTTCAATGCCATGGCCGATGTCCGCAAGAAGCGTGACGGTCAATTCGCCGCCGAGATGCTCCTGGAAATCCGCCAGCCCCTGCAGCAAAGCGGGTTTCCCCTTGGCGTTTTGCTGTCGCAACGCATCATGCCACAGCGTGAAGCCCAGCCGCTCGAGAACGCCAAGTACGCGCCGGTCTTCACCCTCCGCCAGCAATCCCGTCATGACCGAATACCGGGTGTCGAGCGCGATACCGATCGCGACCGCCTCGCCATGGTTGACTTCGTTGCGCGTGAGATGTTCGAGCTTGTGGGCGGACCAGTGTCCAAAATCCAGCGGCCGCGCTGACCCCGCTTCGAACGGATCGCCACCGAGCCTTATCTGGCGCATATGCAATTCCGCGCAATCCTTGATCAGGCGATCGAGATGGGGCGGCGAAAATTGCGCCAGCGCCACCGTATTGGTTTCGATCCAGCGAAAGAAATTGCCGTCGCGGATCAGCGCCACCTTGACGGCCTCGGCCATCCCGGCGCGTTTTTCGCGCGCCGGCAGACGATCGATAAAGGCGCTGTCGTTGATGATAGCCCAGGGCGGCGCGAAAGTGCCCACCAGATTTTTCAAGCCCAGCGCGTTGACCGCATTCTTGACGCCGACGCCGCTGTCATCCTGAGCCAGCACGGTGGTGGGAAAACGGATATGGCGAACGCCACGGTGAAAGATCGCTGCCGCATAGCCGACTGCGTCCAGCACCGCGCCGCCGCCGATCGCGATCACAAAGGAATGCCGATCGATCGCCAGTTCGGAGAATTTCGCCAGCAGCCGCGGAACGGTATCGAGATCGTTCTTGCAGCGCTCACCGCCGGGCACAGCGACGGGTTCGCCGATGATCTTGAGATGCTTGGCATGGAACGAGGCATAATCTGCAATTCGATCAGTAAGATCCGGTATCGCGGACAACACGCCATCATCGACAAAAATGCCACAGCGGTGAACCTTGCCGCTTTCCCGGCGCGCCAGAACGTCGATCAGGCTGCGATTGCCGGAACTAAAGGCGTCGCGCGTGAACACCACGGGATATTCGTAAGCAATGTTGAATGATTGCACGCGAACGTCGCTGATCGTGTTCGACGGTGTGTCGAGCATGGCACTCTCCCTGATACGACACCTCGTCTTGTTCAAGAACGGGTGTCGCCACTCGCTTTTTTAGGCACTGGCGGGTTCGGTAGCGCCGCCAGTGATCACGGGTTTGCTTTTTTCAATCAACAAAGTGCCACTTCACGGATGGACTTGGCAAGCCGGTTTGCGCGGCCGAAAAAACCTGCAAGGATGACATTGCCCGTTCTGAACGACGGCCAAAGACCAAGAAAATGCGAATTACCCCCGGGGAGAGATGATTTGAAATCGGTTCTGGCGATGATCGTGGTCGGGCTCACGCCGCGCCATCTGGGGGTTCTGACGCCGCGGCTTTCTGCACTCGCCCGCGAAGGTGCCATGGCGTCGCTCCAAACCGTGACGCCCGCCGTGACGTGCAGCGTTCAGGCCAGTTTCATGACCGGGTTGACGCCGCGCGAGCACGGCATCGTCGCCAATGGCTGGCTGTTCCGCGACCTGATGGAAGTGATGCTGTGGCGGCAATCCAACCGCCTGGTCGAAGGCGAAAAGGTATGGGAGGCCGCAAAGCGGCGCGACCCGGCGTTCACCTGCGCCAACATGTTCTGGTGGTACAACATGGCATCCAGCCATGATTTTGGTGCAACGCCGCGACCGATCTACAAGGCGGACGGGCGGAAGCTGCCGGATTGTTACACCGTGCCGGACAGCCTGCGCGATCGTCTGACCGAACGGCTCGGACCCTTTCCGTTGTTTCAATTCTGGGGGCCCGCGACAACGATTGCATCGACCCGCTGGATCGCTGACGCGACCAAGGTAGTGATGGCCGAAAACAATCCGACGCTGACCTTGGCCTATCTGCCGCATCTGGACTACGATCTGCAACGTTTCGGCCCGGATGAAGACCATCCGGCGGTCAAAAAATCTCTCGCCGAAATCGATGCCGTCGCCGGCGATCTTGCCGATACGGCGCGCGCCAGCGGGCGTTCCGTCGTCGTCCTTTCCGAATACGGCATCACCAAAGTTGACCGTCCGATCCACATTAACCGCGCGCTGCGTAACGCCGGCTTTATCGCAGTGCGGGAGGAAGACGGCGCCGAATTACTCGACCCCATGGCCTCGAAAGCGTTTGCCGTCGCGGACCATCAGATTGCTCATGTCTATGTGTCCGACCCACGCTCGCTGCCAAAGGTGCGGGACCTGCTGCAAAGCCTGCCCGGAATCGAACGTATCTATGACACCGCCGACAAGCACAGCCTCGATCTCGATCACCCGCGCTCCGGCGAACTGGTGGCGCTCGCGGATGCGCGTTCCTGGTTCACCTATTATTATTGGAACGACGATCGCCGCGCGCCGGATTTTGCCCGCACCGTCGAGATCCACCGCAAGCCCGGCTATGATCCGGTGGAGCTGTTTCTCGATCCGGGCATCTCATCGCCGAAGCTCGCGATCGGAAAACGCCTTGCTATGCGCAAATTGGGCTTCCGTGCGCTGATGGACGTCATTCCGCTAGATGCCACGCTGGTCAAGGGGTCACACGGCCGCATCACCGACCACTCCCGCGACGGGCCGCTTGTCATCTCCGACCGCGCTGACTTGCTCGACGGCAGGAATTTGGCTGCTACCGAAGTGAAGTCACTGTTGCTGGATGCCGTCTTCACATAATCATGAGGGCCTCGATTGTCCTCTTGGTGATCTTGATTTTCGCCATGCCCGTACCTGTACGCGTAACGTTCTGACTCTGAGTTTTCTAACCAGACGACGTTTTCGTGGAACAGTGCAGATTGATAGCAAGCAAGGGTGTTGCGGCCGTTGTCGAATTCTCCGTAGGTCAGACGATGGCTGCCGATTTGCCAGATGTCGCCAGGGCGGTAATTGGCGGGCGAGATTGAACCTCAACAATGGCGTCTGCCGGACATTTTCGTCGGCGTTTAATAGCTCGCCGATAAGCAGATCGATTTCAGGCAATTCAAAGCCGGTGACCGTAACCTCGAAATCGATGTCGAGTTCAGTAAGATATTGCAGCTCAACCTGGACACTTGCATGTGACGGCCGGCGCAATGGTTTCGAGCGGGGTCACGCTGCCTCGTGTTCAACTCCGCCCCGCCAGAGACTTCTTCAGCAGCCTGCTAGCCCCAGGGATTTGAGAATTTACTGGCTTGCAGGTGGATTTAACGTTAGACTAAAGTGATAAGGATGCAAGGACGGCCTGACGTCGTTTCGGGCACTGATAATCGTGGACCGCAGCGGCAGCAGGAACGAGCGTCAGGACAAACAAAACAAAACGAGCACCTGCAAATGGGGAGGGATGGCGCGCGGGCGGCGCTGTTTTGCTGCTTGGCAGTTGTTGCCTCGTCGCTGTCGCCAATCATGCTACCTGCGGCGATTGCGGCCGGTGATGCGCAGCACGGCGAAACGATCTTCTTGCGATATTGCCAGGGCTGTCACGGCCCGGACGGCAGGGGTGGCGGCAAGGGCTTCATGCCACATGTCGGGCCACTTGCCCGCAAAGGCTACATCGAGACCATGCCCGACGAATATTTGGCTGCCGTGATAACCGAGGGAGGCCTCGCCGTCGGCAAAAGCGCATACATGCCGTCCTGGAAGACCACGCTGACGGAACAGGACATCGCCGACGTCATTGCATTCATTCGAACTTTCGTCGTCGAGTGAGTCATTCACTCCAATAAAACCCGGATCACCGGGAAACAAACCGAAAGCAAGGAGGAACGCATGAGAATGCTGACGTGGACGATGCTGGCTGCATTTGTCGCGATTCTGCCAGCCGTCGGAGCAAAGGCCGATATGGAAGCCAAATCGGGTAGCTCCCAGGCGGGCGATTGGGCGAAGCGCACGCCCGTCACCCCCAATCCCGACAAGGTGGTGGTGCCCCCAGGTTACAAGGTGGGAGTATTCAAGGCGGGGCTCGACACGCCGTCCTCCGCTGCCGTCGACAAGGACGACAATCTGTGGGTCGCCATTTCCGGCCAGACATTCAACACGCTCGACACGCTCGATCCGCCGCACGTCAAGATTTTCGACAAGAGCGGAAAGCTGATCAAAGAAGTCGGTCGCGACATCTTCAAGACTGTTATGAACGAGATCGGCTACTGCGCCGAGAACGACACGATGTACATCCCGGAATACGGCGAGAAGATCTGGGAGATGAAAGGCGTCGGCGGCGAACTCAAGCTCATCATCAAGGATCTGCCGATCGGCGACCACCGCAATGGCGGCATTACCTGCAAGGACGGCTATCTGTATTTTGCGCTCGGCTTTCCGAGCAACGACGGCTTTGCCGAACCTGACAATCATGGCTGGACCGACATCCCGAATGATCCATTCTGGGTCAAGCACAAGGATGGCCTCGGGACGACCCCGCACGATCCGGTCTGCCGCGACATCGTTCACACCGGCCTCAACGTCCGCTCGTCGGACGGCCGGCTGACCGGTGCGCTCATGCCGGTCGGCGTCCCCGCCAAGCCCGGCCAGATCGTCAAGGCGCAGGTGCCCTGCGGCGGCTCCGTCATGCGGGTGAAGGTCGGCGACAAGGATGCCGACGGCATCTATCCGCACGAAAAGATGGAAGTCTACGCCATGGGCTTCCGGAACCAGTCCGGCGTCGCCTTCGGGCCAAAAGGAACCAAGTGGGAGAACGCACTCGCGGTCTCCGACAACGGCGCCAACGATGTCGGCCATCGCCGCATCGCCAATGGCGCAGAGAAGCTCTGGATCGTGACCGAAAAGGGTCAGGACGGCGGGTTCCCCGACAAGGAGGGGATGGGCTTCGTCTCCAACAAGCGCTTCGCTCTGGTTCCCTATCTCGGCAACCCGGTCGACCGCCCTTACCCGCAGCTCTACATCGGGGACAAGCCGTTCCTCAAAGCCCCTGGTCCCTACCACTTCCAGCACCACATCGACGGCTACCGCGGAGTGCCGCTGATCGTCGCCAATCCAAATCCCAACGGCTACATCAACCCGGTGCTGGAATGGGATACCAACAACCCGATCGATGGGATTGCGTGGAGCGCGTCGAACTTCGGCGCCAACAACAATCTGTTCGGGGCGGTGTACGGGATCCTGGACACCGGCCCGGAGAGCTTGATCCCGACCTGGCCATTGGTGTTGCGGATAGAGTTTCTCGAGCCGACGGGTGTCAAATGGTCGAAATTTGCGCAGAACATCGATCCCGGACCGAACGCCTATCAGAAGCCTGAGAACCGCGGTGGGCTGGAGCGCCCGAACAGGGTGGTCTTCAGCAACGACGGCAAGACGATGTATGTGGTGGATTACGGCGAGGTCTATACCAACTTCCAGATGCCGACGCCTTTCTACACTGTGGCGAAGTCCGGCGTGATCTGGACGATCACCTATACGGGCGGCAACTAGCCGTCGGTCCCGCAAGCTCTCGCAAGGGGCAACTTTCAGCCTCTTGCGCGGGCCGCGGCGTTCGTGTGTCGCCGCTGGCATGTCGCGAAACGTTGAAAGTCTTCATGATGCCTGTGTGTACCGAAAACCTAAACTCGAACGTAGTGGTGACGAAGGCCGCCGAGGATCGCGTGCGAATAAGTCGTCCGTGAAGAAGCCTTGTCTTAGCATTACAGTTGCTTTTTTTACGGGCTTCTGAATCCATGGGCAACCATGATTCGAAGATCGTGGACGCGGGCAGCGTCGATTGAGGAGACGCTTGCGTTGTGGGCGGCGTCGCTTCGGGAGATCAAGAAGCGGATAC
>WNFO01001832.1_pt1 | contig 23896 bp, 25 predicted proteins | sample 5400251 | NCBI WGS metagenome assembly WNFO01 (sample SAMN13153354, study PRJNA577476) | soil metagenome | isolation source: 100 cm saprolite under Madrone tree | place: USA:California | collected 2016-06-14
CAAACCTCAAGAAGGAGTTCGTTTCATGGATCCGATTGCCGCGAAGTACATTGGCGCTGGTATTGCCTGCATTGGCATGGGTGGCGCCGGCGCAGGCGTGGGCATCATCTTCGGCAACTATCTCGCCGCCGCGGTGCGCAATCCGTCAGCTGCCCAGGGCCAGTTCGGCAACCTGATTTTCGGCTTCGCGGTGACCGAAGCGCTCGGCATCTTCTCGCTGCTGATCGCGCTGCTGCTCTTGTTCGCGCTCTGATCCATCACCGATCTGGCCAATGAGATTTTCGGTTCGAATCTGCATTGACCGAACAGGAGAAGCCCGTGGCTGAGAGTCATGGCGACGCCAAGGGCGCGACCGCCCACACCGAGGCAGAGGGCGGCCACAAGGCCCCCTTCCCGCCGTTCCAGAAGGACACCTTTGCGTCGCAACTGGTGTCGCTGCTGATCGCATTCGTCGCGCTTTATCTGATCGTTTCGCGAATTGCGCTGCCGCGCGTCGGCAGCCTGCTCGACGAACGCCAGAAAAAGATCGAGGGCGATCTGGCCGCGGCGCAAACGCTGAGGGACGAGTCCGACGCGGCGCTGAAAGCCTATGAGAGCGAGCTCGCCGCCGCGCGCTCGCGCGCGCAGGCGATCGGCACCGAGACCCGCGAAAAGCTCAACGCGACCTCCGAGGCCGAGCGCAAGACGCTGGAAGAGCGGCTGTCGGTCAAACTCGCCGAAGCCGAAAAAACCATTGCGTCGACCCGCGAAGCGGCGATGACCAACGTCCGCGGCATTGCCTCGGACGCGGCCATCGCGATCGTGCAGCGGCTCTCCGGCCTGGCTCCCGACCGCAGGACCGTCAACAAGGCGGTCGACGCCTCCTTGAAGGGATAATCCTGATGTTCGCCGAACCGGAATTCTGGGTCGCCGTCGCCTTCGTCATCCTGATGGGGGTGTTCGCCTACTTCGGCATCCACCGCACCGTGCTCAAGACGCTGGACCATCGCAGCGACCGCATCAAGGCCGAACTCGACGACGCCCGCCGCCTCAAGGACGAGGCGGCTAAAGTGCTCGCCGAATACGAGTCCCGCCACGCCAGCGCGGAACGCGAGGCGCAGGACATCATCGCATCCGCAAGGGCCGAAGCCGAGCGCATCGCGGCCGAAGCCAAGACCAAGATGGAAGATTTTGTCACCCGGCGCACCAAGACCGCCGAAAGCAAGATCGCGCTCGCCGAAGCCCAGGCGCTGGCCGATGTGCGTGCGGCCGCGGCCAACGCCGCGGTGGCCGCGGCTTCCGCCATCCTGTCGAAATCGGTGAAGGGCGAGGTCGCCGACGATCTGTTGGCCAAGGGCATCGCCGAAGTCCGCGAGAAGCTGAACTGACAGATTCAATTCGTAACAGCAGAAGCCGGTGCAATCAGCGCCGGCTTTTTCGTTGTGTCATCGCTCGCGCTTATTGATGTCATCACCCGCGAAAGCGGGTGATCCAGATTCCAGAGCGTTAGAATTAATCACCGCCGTCACGGAATACTGGATCGCCCGGTCAAGCCGGCGATGACAACAAGATTACTTCTTCCTGCGCGTCGCGGCCTTCGGCTCCGGCTTCAGCGCCTGCGGATCGAATCCGATATAGAAGACGTAGGAATCGCCGGTCGCTCCTGGCGGCACCGGATACACCAGATCCTCGGCCACCAGACTGAACGGCACGCTGCTGCCCTCCTCCATCGACACGGTGGTCCGGTAGACCTTGGTGGCGATCGTCTTCTCCTGCACGCCGGACTGCACCACCGCGACACGTATCGGAATCTCGATCGTCGGCGGATTTCCTGCTGGGCCGGCAATGACGCGGCCCTGAATGCCGATTCGTGCGGTGATCTGGTCGCCGTTCAGATTACAATCGCGCGCGGTGCGGGTGATCGTCGCCTGATAACGCAGATCGTTGCCGACGGCCTGCTTGCCGGGTGCCGCCACCGCATAGGTGGACGCGCCGGCGCGAATGCTCACCGAGGGGCAGGTCAATTCATTGTCTACCGCCGGTGGCGGCGCCTCGCCGACGGCTTGCGATTTCGAGCCGAACAGCTGGCCGAACCTGTCGCTGATCGACGGGCTGGAATCGGACGAGGCCCCGAACATGCTACCGCCGCCGCACCCGGACAAGGCGCCCGCAACGGCGAACGCCAGCGCGACGCGCAGACGGCCCGCCCGACCGGCAGCCATCGTCCGCATCATCAGCTTGTTACGCTTCATCCGGTTATCCTCTGGGACGTATCGACGCAGTTTACGCGTGAAAAGGTGCGCGCTTTTGCGCGTTATAACAGCGCAATGCCGGCGAACCCAAGGCGCCAAAAAAGCCCGTGCCACAATCTGAAAACAAGGTTAGCCGCGAAAATCCTCATGCAGCAGGCCAAACAAAAGGTGGTCCTGCCAGACACCATTGATGCAGAGATAGCGTCGCGCCAGGCCTTCGCGGTTAAAGCCGCATTTCTCCAAAACCCGGATCGAGGGCGCATTGGAGGGAATGCAGGCGGCCTCGACGCGATGAAGATTGAGTTCCCCGAACAGCGACGGCAATAGCACGCGCAGCGCCGATGTCATGTAGCCGCGATGCGCGTGCGGTTGCCCGACCCAGTAGCCGATGGTACCGGCCTGCACGATGCCGCGGCGGACGTTGGCGAGCGTTACCCCGCCGATCATCGCCCCATCCGATTCGCGAAATACGATGAACGGATAGGACCTGTCGGCGGCGACGTCTTCGGCATAGCGGCGCAACCGTCGCCGAAAGCCCGAGCGCGTCAGATCGTCGGACGGCCAGATCGGCTCCCACGGCGTGAGGTATTCCCGGCTATATTCGCGCAAATGCGCCCATTGCAGAAAATCGGACATCTGCGGCGCGCGCAGCAGCAGGCCGTTGCCGCGCGGCGCAAGCGCCGCCGGTCCGCTGGATGGCAAACGAAACAGGGCCATGTCTGTACTCCCCTGCCCAACTCTGGGCGTCCCAAAGCACCCTATTGTCTGAGCATGATCTCTTCGGAAAACCGGTGTCGACCCTCGGATCAGGCCCGAGGGCATGCTTCCGGATCATGCTCTAGTGAAGCAGCGTCTTGGCCTTCGATCGGGTTAATCCTTCCGCAAAAGCCACCGCCGTGTCCAGACCCCTGCCGCTCCCAAGCGCGACCACCGCCGGACGACTGCGCGACAACAGGGCGCGCGCCGCGTTGCGCGTTGATTCCACGCTGACGGCGTCGATCCTGGTCACCAGTTCTTCCACCGTCAGCGGGCGCCCATAGGCCAGAACATGCCGCGCCAGCTGCTCGGCGCGCGAACTGCAGCTTTCCAGCGCCATCAATAGCCCCGCCTTCATCTGCGCCTTGGCGCGCGCGACCTCGGCTTCCGTCAGGGTCTCGACGGCGTCGTTCATGACATCGACGATCACCTCCATCATCTCAGGCGCGTCGCCCGGATCGGTGCCGGTATAGAGCCCGAAAAACCCGGTGTCGGAATACGGCGCATGAAAAGCGTAGATCGAATAGCACAGCCCGCGTTTCTCGCGCACCTCCTGGAACAGCCGCGACGACATCCCGCCGCCCAACGTATTGGTAAAAACCTGCAAGGAGAACAACGACAGGTCGGTCTGCGGTACCCCCTCGAGCGCCAGCGTCAGATGCGCCTGTTCGAGTTCGCGGTGCACCACGCGGGAGCCGCCCTTGCCGAACGTCGCGGCTTGCGGCTTTGGCGCGGCCACGCCGTCGAAGCTTGAGAACCGCTGCGTCACTTCCTCAACCACCCGCTTGTGATCGACGGCGCCGGCCGCCGCCACCACCATGTCCGGGCCGCGGTAATGCGTCGAAAGGTAGCCGCGCAGCGTATCGCGGTTAAAACCCTTCAAGGTCTTTGCAGTGCCGAGCAATGAGCGCCCCATCGGCTGATCCGGGTAACACAATTCGTTGAGATGTTCGAACACCACGTCGTCGGGCGTATCCTGCGCGGCACCGATCTCCTGCACGATGACGCTCTTTTCGCGCTCCAGCTCGTCGGGCACGAACGATGGATTGGCGAGAATGTCGGACAGCACGTCGAGCGCCAGCGGCACGTCGGCTTTCATTACCCGCGCATAATAGGCCGTGGTTTCGGTCGAGGTGCCGGCGTTGAGATCGCCGCCGACCGCCTCGATTTCCTCGACGATCTCGCGCGACGAGCGTCGCGCGGTGCCCTTGAACGCCATGTGTTCGAGCAGATGCGAGATGCCGTGCTCGTTCGGCTTTTCGTCGCGGCCGCCGACGCCGGCCCACACCCCGAGCGCCGCGGTCTCGAGATGCGGCATGGTATCGGTGATGATGGTAAGGCCGGAGGGAAGCTTGGTGACATCGACGCTCATCCGGCAACTCCTTGCTTCGCGGCGCGGCTGACCGACAGCACGAACCGCTCGACTTCAACCTGATCGTTGTTCATGACCCTGATGTGCTCGGGCCTGGACATCAGACCCTCGAGCCAGGGCGGCAGCTGCGGACGCACGCCGCAGGCGGCCTCCACCGCATCGGGAAATTTCGCCGCATGCGCGGTCGACAGCACGATGTTGGGAATCCTCAAATCCGGAGTGTCGCGATCGGCTACCGCCAGCGCCACCGCGGTATGCGGATCGACAAGATCGCCGGCCTCGCGCCAGGCGGCGCGGATGGCGGCTGCGGTCTCGGTCTCGTCGGCACGCCCGGCGTCGAATTCCTCGCGGATCGCCGCCAGTGTCGCGTCGGGCAGCACGAAACGCCCGGACAGTCTCAGCGACGCCATCAGCCGGCGCACGCTGGCCGCGTCGCGGCGGCTCGCCTCGAACAGCAGCCGCTCGAAATTCGAGGAGACCTGAATGTCCATCGACGGCGACGCCGACGCGTGAACCTCGCGCACTTCATAGATGCCGGTCTTGAGCGTGCGCGGCAGGATATCGTTGACATTGGCGGCGATCCGCAACCACCGGATCGGCAGACCCATGCGCTTGGCGACATAGCCGGCAAAGATGTCGCCGAAATTCCCGGTCGGCACGGTGAAATCCACCGTTCGCGCGGGCGAGCCGAGCGCGACCGCGGACGTGAAATAATACACCACCTGGGCGACGATCCGCGCCCAGTTGATGGAATTGACACCCGATAGCGAAACCTGATCGCGAAAGCCGTGGTGATTGAACAGCCCCTTCACGATCGCCTGGCAATCGTCAAACGTGCCTTCGACCGCGAGCGCGTGAACGTTGGCGGCACCGGTCGTGGTCATCATCCGCCGCTGCACGTCGGAGATTCGGCCGTGCGGAAACAGCACGACCAGATCGACATTTTCGATTCCCGCAAACGCATCGACCGCGGCGCCACCGGTATCGCCGGAGGTCGCGACCACGATGGTGGTGCGCTGCGCCCGTTGCGCCAGCACGTGATCCATCAGCCGCGAGATCAGCTGCATCGCCACGTCCTTGAACGCCAGCGTCGGCCCGTGGAACAGCTCCAGCACGAATTGATTGGGGCTGACCTGGCTGAGCGGCACCACCGCAGGATGGCGGAACGTGGCATAGGCCTCGTTGGCCATGCGGCCGAGTTCGGCATCGGGAATCTCGCCGCCGACAAACGGGCGGATCACGTCGACCGCGACTTCCCAATACGGCCGGCCGAAAAAGCCCGCGATGGTATCAAGCGAAAGCTGTGGCCAGGCTTCGGGCACGTAGAGGCCGCCGTCGCGGGCGAGCCCGGTCAGCATCACGTCGCAGAATCCCAGGGCCGGGGCCTCCCCCCGCGTCGAAATATACCGCGTCAAACCGCCCTCCAAAGGCCTAGGCGCCCGCCAAACCTTTGATATTAATGGGTTATATAACTTTGCCGGCGACAAAGCCCGCGACACCATAAAGCGTTTTCGACGGAAGGGGAAATCGGGATTCTGCCCTCCTGTCGCTCAAGACGAGGCGAGGCGCCTCTGCCCTTGCCACCACACTCCGAACGCGATCACCACCGCGCCCGCCAAGCCGAACCAGGTGATGGCGTATTGCAGGTGATCGTCCTTGAGATGGACCTCGAGCGGGCCGGGTTTTGGGATGCCGCTTGCGGGCAGCGGCTGCTCCAGATCGATGTAGAACGGCGCGACCTTTAGGCCATTCCCGCCCCAGCCGAGCGCCCGCGCCATCGCCGAATGATCCCGGGTGAACCACAGCCGCTTTGCAGGATTTTCGGCCGGTGTCAGCACGCCGGCGGTTTCGGGGAAGCGGATGTAGCCGGTCAACGTCACCGGCTGATTGGTGATCAGCCGCGCCACCGCGCGATCCTGCTGGTCGCGATCCTGCATCGTGTTCTGCACGAAGCCCGCATTGATCACGACGGTCTCGCCGGTCGGCAGCGCTGCCGGCAGGAACGCCCAGGTGCCGGGACCGGAAATATCCTCGCGCACCGCGGAGCCGGAACTGTAGATCATCGCATCCGGCAACGGCTGATAGGTCGCGGCAAAACGGACGCGGCGAAATTCGTCGGTCTCGGGCGTCAGCGCGCTCCACTGCGCGGGCGACGGCAGCGCTCCCGGTGCCGCCGCGAGGCGCTCGGTCAGGGCCGCGACAAGAGCGTGCTTCTCGACCCGGCGCTGCAGCTGCCACACCCCGAGGCCCGCGAACAGCGCCACCATCAATAGCGTGAAAACACCAAAACCGGCGACGGCACGCCGTCGCGCCGGTACCCCGATCATTTCGGCTCGCGATCGATCAGCCGGCCTTCCGCGGCCTTGTGATGGTACTGCAGCGCGATCAGCAGCGCCTTCATCGACCGCAGCGGCAGCAGCGTGGTCGCGAGGATCAGCGGCAGCCAGAGCACGGCGTGCAGCCAGTACGGCGGCTGGTACTTTACTTCCACGATCAGCGCGCAGCCGACCACGATGGCGCCGGCAATCATGATGATGAAAACCGCGGGGCCGTCGCCGGTGTCGATGAAGGTATAGTCGAGCCCGCAAGATTCACAGTTCGGCCGCAGGTTGAGGAATCCCTGATAGAGCTTGCCCCAAAAGGGCGGCCCGCGGCCGCCCCCTTGTAGCACAGTGGCTTTTTGTTCTGACGCGTTTCCTTTACGCGAACCGGCACCCACTTCGCTCGGAAACGCTATGGCAGATCAATGCGCGCCGTGCGCCATGGTTTCCGCGCCGTGGCCCCAAACATAGATGCAGATGAACAGGAACAGCCAGACCACGTCGACGAAATGCCAGTACCAGGCGGCGAATTCGAAGCCGAGATGCTGGGTCGGCGTAAAATGCCCGGCCATGGCGCGCGCCAGGCACACGATCAGGAAAATGGTGCCGACCACCACATGGAAACCGTGGAAGCCGGTCGCCATGAAGAAGGTCGCGCCGTAGATATTGCCGGCGAAGGAAAACGCGGCGTGGCCGTATTCATAGGCCTGCACGCAGGTGAAGGTCGCCCCGAGCAGGATGGTCAGGATCAGCCCGTATTTCAGACCCTGGCGATCGTTCTCCAGGAGCGCGTGGTGCGCCCAGGTCACCGTGGTGCCCGAGGTCAGGAGCAACAGCGTGTTCAACAGCGGCAGATGCCAGGGATCGAAGGTTTCGATGCCCTTGGGCGGCCACACGCCGCCGAACAGCGCCTCGCGGGTGGCGTGAACCGGATCGGCGGGAAACAGCGACGAGTTGAAGAACGCCCAGAACCAGGCGACAAAGAACATCACCTCGGAGGCGATGAACAGGATCATGCCGTAGCGATGGCTGATCTGCACCACGCGGGTGTGATCGCCCTTGTACTGCGCCTCGCGGATCACATCCCCCCACCAGCTTGCCATGGTGTAGAGCACGCCGATGGTGCCGATGCCGAAGATGATCGGGGCGGCGGCGAACAGATGATGCATCCAGATGACCGCACCGACCGCCATGATGAAGGCCGAGACCGAACCGACGATCGGCCACGGGCTCGGATCGACAAGGTGGTAGTCGTGGTGCTTGACTTGCGCCGTAGCCATTGCGGTCTCTCCGTTAGCGGTGCCGTGCCATTCGGCACGTACAAAAATCAAATCCCGGGATATCGATCATCCCTGCGATCAGAGGTCTTTCCTGCGTTTGTCCGGCTCGCTTGCCGCCAGCGGCTTTGGGGCCTGTTCGCGCACGGGGTAGAAGGTATAGGACAGCGTGATGGTGTTCAGCCCTTCATTGTCGCGGTCGGCGACCAGCGCCGGGTCGACATAGAACACCACCGGCATCTCGCGCCTTTCGCCCGGCGCCATGGTCTGTTCGGTGAAACAGAAGCAGTTGATTTTCTGGAAATACGCCCCGACCGTCAACGGCGCCACGTTATAGGCGGCCTGCCCGATCGTGGTCCGCGCCGACTGATTGGTCACGTTGTAGAATACGGTGACGACTTCGCCGATCTTGATCTCGATCTCGGTCTGCTCGGGTTCGAACTTCCACGGCAATCCCGGCGCGACATTGGCATCGAAGCGCACCGCGATCTTCCGCGCCAGCGGCGCGGAGGATGGCGCCGAGGTTGCGACCTGTGTGGTGCCATTAAAGCCGGTGGTACGGCAGAACCAGTTGTAGAACGGCACCGCCGCATAGGACGCGCCGACCATCAGCGCCACGAGCAGGCCGCAGCTCGCGGCCACCACGGCGTCGCGACCAAGGCCACGACGAGAGACCGGCCCACGGCGCGAGACCGTCTTCGGATTCTCGATCGGCACTTGCGGCATCGTCGGCTTGTCCATGTTGATCACATCGGCCGCACTAGGACGGCCGGCCCCTTGACGATGGTGACCGCGAAAAACAGCACCACGAGCACGCCGAGCGCCAGCGCGATCGCGATCGAACGCTCGCGGCGGCTTTTCTTCTGCGCCTCGGTGAGGACGATGCCATCTGGCTTGCCCTTGTCATCCATTGGCTCGCACGCGCCCCCCTACCAGATCGACGGCGCGACGGCATGGGCGACGACCTCAAGCAGCAAGGTCGCGAACAGCGCGAACAGATAAAGGATCGAGAACGCGAAAAGTTTTCGCGTCGCACGCAGCGCCTGGCTGCCCTCGCGACGGCGGTAGACGTTGATCGCCAGCGCCAGCATGCCGCCGCCGAGAACCAGCGAGGTCAGGCCATAGACCGCGTCGAAATAGCCGAGCGGCCACGGCGCGAAGGCGACCGCGACCAGCACCACCGTATAGAGCAGGATCTGCAGCCGCGTCGCATCGGGGCCGGCGACCACCGGCAGCATCGGCACCCCGGCGCGGGCGTAATCGTCGCTGCGGAACAGCGCCAGCGCCCAGAAGTGCGGCGGGGTCCAGAAGAAGATGATCAGGAACAGCAGCAGCGGCTCGGTCGACAGCGAGCCGGTTGCCGCCACCCACGCCACCACCGGCGGCAGCGCGCCGGCCGCCCCCCCGATCACGATGTTCTGCGCGGTCCAGCGCTTCAGCGCCATGGTGTAGATCACGACGTAGAAAAAGATCGTGAACGCCAACAACGCGCCGGCGAACCAGTTGACGAGGATGCCGAGCGTCATCACCGAGAAGAACGCCAGCGTCATTCCGAACGCCAGCGCTTCGGGGCGCGTGACGCGCCCGCGCGGGATCGGCCGGTTCGCGGTGCGCGACATCTTGGCGTCGATATCGCTCTCATACCACATGTTCAGCGCGCCCGAGGCGCCGGCGCCGACCGCGATGCAAAGGATCGAGGTGAACGCCAGCACCGGATGGACGTGGCCCGGCGCGATCATCAGGCCGACCATCGCGGTAAAGATCACCAGCGACATCACCCGCGGTTTCAGCAGCGCGACATAGTCGGCAACGTCAGCCTCAGAAATCCGGGGCAACAGCTCGATGGCGTTGTGATCGACAACCGACAAGATGGTCTCGCTTCCTTAAAGGCGCGGCACCTTCGAGGCGCCGCGCATTCGTAAAGTTACTGCACGCGCGGCAGCACCTCGAACTGATGGAACGGCGGCGGCGACGACAGCGTCCATTCCAGCGTGGTGGCGCCCACTCCCCACGGATTGTTGGCGGCCTGCTGCTTGCGCACGAACGCGTCGATCACGCCGTAGATGAAGATCAGCACGCCGAACCCCGAAATGAAGGAACCGATCGAGGACACCAGGTTCCAGCCGGCGAACGCGTCGGGATAATCGACGTAACGGCGCGGCATGCCGGAGAGACCAAGGAAGTGCTGCGGGAAGAATGCCATATTGACGCCGACAAACGTGAACCAGAAGTGCAGCTTGCCGATGGTCTCCGAATACATGTAGCCGGACATTTTCGGGAACCAGTAATACCAGCCGGCGAAAATCGCGAACACCGCGCCGAGCGACAGCACATAGTGGAAGTGCGCGACGACGTAGTAGGTGTCCTGCAGCACGCGGTCGACGCCGGCATTGGCGAGCACGACGCCGGTGACGCCGCCGACCGTGAACAGGAAGATGAAGCCGATCGCCCACAGCATCGGCGTCTTGAACTCGATCGAGCCGCCCCACATCGTGGCGATCCACGAAAAGATCTTCACCCCGGTCGGCACCGCGATCACCATGGTTGCGGCGACGAAATAGGCCTGCGTCGCGCTCGACATGCCCACCGTGTACATGTGGTGCGCCCACACCACGAAGCCGATGCCGCCGATCGCGACCATCGCATAGGCCATGCCGAGATAGCCGAACACCGGCTTCTTCGAGAAGGTCGAGACGATCTGGCTGATCATGCCGAAGCCCGGAACGATCAGGATGTAGACTTCGGGATGGCCGAAGAACCAGAACAGATGCTGGAACAGCACCGGGTCGCCGCCGCCTTCAGCCGAGAAGAAAGTGGTGCCGAAATTGCGGTCGGTGAGCAGCATGGTGATGGCGCCGGCAAGCACCGGCAGCGACAGCAGCAGCAGGAACACCGTGACCAGGATCGACCACACGAACAGCGGCATCTTGTGCAGGGTCATGCCCGGCGCACGCATGTTGAAGATCGTGGTGATGAAATTGATGGCGCCCAGAATCGATGAGGCGCCGGCCAGGTGGATCGACAGGATGGCGAAATCGACGGCCGGTCCCGGATGGCCCGAGGTCGACAGCGGCGCGTACAGCGTCCAGCCCGCGCCGACGCCGTTGGCGCCCGGCTCCCCCTCGACAAAGGTGGAGATCAACAGCAGCGCGAACGACGCCGGCAGCAGCCAGAACGAGATGTTGTTCATACGCGGGAACGCCATGTCGGGCGCGCCGATCATCAGCGGCACGAACCAGTTGCCGAAGCCGCCGATCATCGCCGGCATCACCATGAAGAAGATCATGATCAGGCCGTGCGAGGTTACGAACACGTTGTAGGTATGGGTCTCGTGGAAAATCTGCACGCCGGGATACATCAATTCCGCGCGGATCGCGATCGACATCGCCGCGCCGATGATGCCGGCGATGACGGCGAACACCAGGTACATCGTGCCGATGTCCTTGTGGTTGGTCGAATAGACGAAACGCCGCCAGCCGGTCGGATGGCCGTGCGCGTGACCGTCATGAGCGTGATCGGTGTGAGCCGGTGTTGCCGCGGTCGTTGCCATTTTCAAATCCTGCCTTGCAGTCCCTTGTGAACCTTGCGGTCCCGTCGCCCTTGTGCCGTCGATGCGCCTGATAGCCCTTGATGTTAAGGCCTGGGTCTACTGCGCCGCTGCGCCCGCCGAGGCGAGCGCGTTCGCCGGGTTGGTCGCGAACTTCTTCTTCGCCCCGTCCACCCAGGTCGCGAATTCCTGATCGTTCACCACCCGCACCACGATCGGCATGAAGGCGTGGTCCTTGCCGCACAGTTCGGAACACTGGCCGTAGAACATGCCGAGCTTGGTGGCCTTGAACCAGGTTTCATTGAGCCGGCCCGGTATCGAGTCGATCTTGATGCCGAAGGCCGGCATCGCGAAGGAATGGATCACGTCGGCGCCCGTGGTCTGAATCCGGACCACCTTGTTAATAGGCACGACCATCTCGTTATCAACGCCCAGCAGCCGGGGCTGCTTGTCCTGGGCTAGCAGCGAATCGAATTCGAACTTGCCGTTGTCGGGATAGGCGTAGCTCCAGTACCACTGCTTGCCGGTCGCCTTGATGGTCAGATCGGCCTTGGGAACGTCGAGTTCCTGGAACAACAGCCGGAACGACGGCACCGCGATGCCGACCAGAATCAGCACCGGAATCAGGGTCCAGGCCACCTCGATCAACGTATTGTGGGTGGTTTTCGAGGGGACCGGATTGGATTTGGCGTTGAACTTGACGACCACGACGATCAGCAGCGCCAGAACGAACAGCGTGATGACAGTGATCAGCACAAACAGGAAATTGTGAAACCAGGTGATGTTGTCCATCACCGGCGAGGCGGATTCCTGCAGCTTGTATTCCCACGGCGCGGGCTGCCCCAGTTCGGCGAGTGCCGCCCCACCGGTGAGCAGCGCAACGCCGGCCACCGCTAATCCCAGCAACCGCCGGCCCGTTTGGCCCTTCGACATCTTCATGCCGCTCGCGCTCCCTTGATAGAACCCCAGAGCATTCCGCCGGATGGCTAAAAATGCTGCACGATCCGCCCCCTGACAAACGGCCTTGGGTGGTACTTTGGAAGTACTCGGGCCAGATCGCTAGAACGCGTCGAAATCCAGCCTCTCAAACCATAATTCTTAGCCTCTCGCAATGCAGTAGTACGGCACGGCGGGATGCGTCACCGGCCAATATCTTGATGTCACATTTCGCGTGAAATCAGACGAATGTGCCAGTTTTGCACGCGGACAGCGCTTGACAGGCGGATCGCCCGATGTAGGCACAGACAGGGGCACTCCGCAGGAACCCGATTCGCGAACCAACGAAGCAACCGATCCCGGCGCAAAGATTGCTTGTTGGCCGCCTTCAAGGCGCCGTCATTGGCTATCAGTCCATCCGGATCTACATTGCCACGGGAATATCATGGGATCGACCCGATGAGGCCTTGGAAACACCAGGCGCGAGGCGACGCAAGCCGCGGCAATTCGCCTGCCAGCGGTTTTGGCCGCCTGCCGGGCGCAATCCCGACCGTGACCGGTCTTGCCATGGCGCTGTTTTTCGGCCTGAGCGTGGCGGCCAGCGCCCAAGGCGCGGTGCGGTCGGTCCATGGCGACTGGCAGATCCGCTGCGACACCCCTCCCGGCGCGCAGGCCGAGCAATGCGCCCTGATCCAGAGCGTGGTGGCGGAAGACCGCTCCAATGCCGGCCTCACCGTCATCGTGCTGAAAACCGCCGACCAGAAGAGCAAGCTAATGCGGGTGGTGGCGCCGCTGGGCGTGCTATTGCCCTCGGGCCTCGGCCTGAAACTCGACAATCAGGACGTCGGCCGGGCCGGTTTTGTCAGATGCCTGCCCAATGGCTGCGTGGCGGAGGTGGTAATGGACGACAAGCTCCTGGGCCAGCTCCGCACCGCCAAGACCGCGACTTTCATCATTTTCGAGACCCCCGAAGAGGGCATCGGCTTTCCCCTGAGTTTGAACGGGATCGGCGAGGGGTATGACAAGCTGCCTTGAGAGATTGCCGCAGCTCCGGACACACCCTCCCTTTTCTGGCGATCATGACTATGTGCAAGCCATCATCGTCCCGGCCCGGTACTTGCGCGCATGGGCCCGAACGAGCGCCACAGGTTACCGTGTTGTAAGATGACCTTTCGTGAGTTCTTGCCCAAAATACTGACGTCTGTGGCTATGGTTCCCCGCGCTCGCGGGAACGACATCTGCGTTGCATCGGAGCCTTCATGACCAATCTCGCCACGACCTCCCTGCTCGACCGCGCCAACCTCGACCGCGATGCCGTCCGCCAGGAAGTGGCGCGGGGACTATCGGGCGCCGACGACGGCGAGATGTTTCTGGAATACGCCCAGACCGAAGCGCTGATGTTCGACAATGGCCGGCTGAAGCAGGCCACTTATGACACCTCGCAGGGCTTTGGACTCCGCGCCGTCAAGGACGACGCGGTCGGCTACGCGCATTCGTCCGAAGTGTCGCTGCCAGCGCTGATGCGCGCCGCCGACGCGGTGCAGGCGGTGCGCGGCGGCTATAGCGGGAATTTCGCGGCAGCGCCCGCGCACAGCAATGTGCGGCTCTATGGCGACGACAATCCGCTGGAGGCGCAGGACTTCGAAAGCAAAGTAAAGCTGCTCGCCGAAATCGACGCCTATGTCCGCGACAAGGATCCGCGGGTGCGGCAGGTCAGCGTCAGCGTGGCGGCGACCTGGCAGGTGGTGGAAATCCTGCGCCCGGACGGCGAGAGCTATCGCGACATCCGCCCCCTGGTGCGGGTCAATATTTCAGTGGTTGCCGGCCAGGGCGACCGGCAGGAAAGCGGCAGCAAGGGCTATGGCGGCCGCGAGGGCTATGCGCGCTTCATCGAGACCAAGGCGTGGCGCGAGGCCGCCGACGGCGCGATCCGCGAGGCGATGGTCAACCTTGAATCCGTCCCCGCGCCCGCCGGCGAAATGGACGTCGTGCTCGGCGCCGGCTGGCCCGGCGTGATGCTGCACGAAGCGGTCGGCCACGGCCTGGAGGGGGATTTCAACCGCAAGCAGACTTCCGCTTTCGCCGGGCTGATGGGCCAGCAGGTCGCGGCCAAGGGCGTCACCGTGGTCGATGACGGCACCATGGCGGCGCGGCGCGGCTCGCTGTCGATCGACGACGAGGGCACGCCGACCAACCGCACCGTGCTGATCGAGGACGGCATCCTGGTCGGCTACATGCAGGACCGCCAGAATGCCCGGCTGATGAACATGAAGCCGACCGGCAACGGCCGCCGCCAGGGCTATGCCCATGTGCCGATGCCGCGCATGACCAACACCTATATGCTCGCAGGCGAGCGCGATCCGGCGGAAATCCTGGCCTCGGTCAAGAACGGCATCTATGCCGCGAATTTCGGCGGCGGCCAGGTCGACATCACCTCGGGTAAATATGTCTTCCAGTGCACCGAGGCCTACAAGATCGAGAACGGCAAGGTCGGCGCGCCGCTGAAGGGCGCCATGCTGATCGGCAACGGGCCGACCGACCTGCACCGCATCACCATGATCGGCAACGATCTCGCGCTGGATACCGGCATCGGCACCTGCGGCAAGAACGGCCAGGGTGTGCCGGTCGGCGTCGGCCAGCCGACGCTGCGGATGGAGCGGATTACCGTGGGAGGAACCGGCTGATGAGCATCGGAAAAGAATCAGTAGCCTCGAGGGCGGCGGGCTGGGGCGCGCAACTTCTCCAGCTCGCGGCGATCGTGGGTATTGTTTTCGTTGCCAAGGGCGCGCTCGCCGAGCCGTTCTATGTGCCGTCGGGCTCCATGGAGCCAACGCTGCTGATCGGCGATGCGCTGCTGGCGTCGAAATATCCCTATGGCTACGGCACCGCCTCGCTTCCGATCCAGATCAACCTGCCCGAGACCGGGCGGGTGTTCGCCGAACCGCCGAAGCTCGGCGATGTCGTGGTGTTCCGCTGGCCGGGCGACCGCGCGCAGGCCTGGGTCAAGCGTGTCGTCGGCCTGCCCGGCGATCGCATCCAGATGCGGCAGGGCCAGCTGTTCATCAACGACCATGCCGCGTCGCTGAAACCCGACGGGATGGGCGAAGCCGAGGACGACAACGGCGCGGTCGAACCGGCCTATCGCTACATCGAGACCTTGCCGAACGGCGTCGCGCACGCGATCTTCAAGCTTCGCGACAATGGCCGGCTCGACAACACCCCCGAAGTGACGGTGCCGCCGGACCGGCTGTTCGTGATGGGCGACAACCGCGACAACTCCGCCGACAGCCGCGTCCCGGTGCGCGAAGGCGGGGTCGGGCTATTGCCGATGGACAATCTGGTCGGCCGCGCCGACGCCGTCGTCGGCTCCTGGGATCTCGGCATGCGCAGCCAGCCGATGTGGACCTGGCTGTCGGGTTTTCGCGGTTCGCGGTTCTTCACCGCGGTGCGCTAGAGTTGCGTTCGACAAGATCGAAACGCAACTCTGGATTTTTGATTTGACGCGTTTTCTTGACGCGAACCGGCCGCCACCCCCGGATCAAGTCCGAGGGCATGCTTCGCTTGAAAGCACTCTGGACGCGCCACCATGACCTTCGACGACGTCAGAAAGATCGCACTGGCGTGGCCGGAGGTCGAGGACGGCACTTCCTATGGCACGCCGGCGCTCAAGGTGCGCAAGAAGTTGCTGGTGCGGCTGAGGGAAGACGGCGACGGCCTGGTAATGCCGGGCGTTCCGCCCGATGAGCGCGACATGCTGGTGGAGAGCCAGCCGAAGGTGTTTTACTTCACCGACCACTACAGAGACTATCCGATGGTGCTGATCCGGCTGTCGAAGACAAAGCGCGCCATCGTCGAGCCGCTGCTGCGCCGGCAATGGCGGACGCTGGCTTCAAAAGCGGCGATCAGGGCATTCGACGCCGGTTCGACGTCATGACCGGCATGCGCGCCCATGGACAAAGACGACTTCATCGCCGCCGCGCTCCGCAATCCCATCAATGAAATAATTGCCGAAGAATTATCCCGGCTGGCGCTGCCGGATGCGTGGATTGTCGCCGGATGCCTGGTGCAGACGGTGTGGAACGTACAGACCGCGCGCGCGGTCGATCATGGTATCGCCGACTACGATATTTTCTATTTCGATCCCGACACGTCCTGGCAGGCCGAAGACGCCGTGATCCAGAAATTGCAAGGCCGGCTGGCAAAACTCGCCGTCAAGGTCGAGGTGCGCAATCAGGCCCGCGTTCATCTCTGGTATCCGCAAAAGCTTGGCCTGCCCTACCCCGCGCTGCATTGTTCGACCCAAGGCATCGATCGTTTCCTGACGAAAAATACCCAGGTCGGAATCCGCCGCACGCAATCAGGCCACGACGTCTACGCACCCAACGGCTTTGACGATATCGCCAAAATGATCGTCCGGCCCAATCCCGAGCCGAATTTCTCGGCGGCGAATTACGAGGCAAAGGCGGAGCGCTGGAAGAAGCTGTGGCCGGAAATCACGGTGCTGCCGGCGGAGACAAAATAGTCCGATGTCGTTATGTGACGACCAATCAGACACGGTCATTCCGGGGCGATGCAAAGCATCGAACCCGGAATCTCGAGATTTCGGGTCTGGTGCTAACGCACCATCCCGGAATGACGGTGCAAATCCCTACCGCACCACGCCCGAGATGAACCCGGCCTTGCGCCGGGGCGGCTTGATTTCCTTTTTCAGGAAGCAGTGCGCGGCTTTTGCAACATATCCCGCCCGCGCATAGGTCCAGGCCCGGCACTTGTTGTCGCCGGTGCAGGCCGCCTTGCACTCTTCTTCCCCGTCGCCGCTTTTCAGTTCGAAACTGCGATAATCGCCGCCGGCGCGGTCGATCGAGGTTTCGGTCGCGCCGTTGCGCGGTTCGACCACGCCGGCGCCGCGCACGCCCGAGACGCAGCAATTGTTCTGGGTGCGCGCCGGCACGTTGCTCTTGAGCCAGCAGACCGCGCCGCCGGCGATATCGGTCGGGTAGTTGAAGCTCCAGGCCCGGCAGCGTCGGTCGCGCTCGCATACCAGCGCACAATCCGCCGGATCGCCCGACTCCACCGGCGCACTCTGATAATCGCCGCCCGGCCGATCGAAATTGGCCTGAGCTTGCGCCGGTCGCGTGGCGGCGACGACCGCCGAAAAAGCGAGCGTCACCAAACACGCCCTGAGCAGGCGCCCACTCCACATCTGCGATTGCTTTCGGTCAGCGCATGATCCGCCAACATGTAAGCGGTTTGGCGAAAAGATCATGCGCTCTTTCAATAGAATTAGAGCGCGATCGGACGCAAAACAGGGTCCCACTTTTGCTGATCGCGCTCTCGTTTTGACTTACCCGTTCGCGGGGCGCCATTTGATCGCCATCAACCTGTACGCTGGATGAACGCTACAAAAATCTGCCAACATGCTGACCTAGAATGCATATTCGTCATAGGCCGGTTCAACGGAGCCGTTCCAGGGGCCTTTGAATTTCTCCAGCATCTCTTCGGCGGGGGTGCGCCCTGAGTCGATCGTCCGCTCCAGCGGCTCGAGATGCCGGCTCTCGTCGCGGCCGAGGTGATCGATGCGGCCGCGCCGCCGCAGCCCCGAATGCGACAGCGCCACGCACTCCCTGGCGATTTCGAACAAATAGCGATCCCTGATCCTCGCCTTGAAGCCTAGTCGCGGCACGTCGTCACGCAACGCCTGACGCTCCCCGGCATTCCAGTGCTTGACGATGTCCCACGCGGCGTCGAGGCTAGTACCGTCATAGAGCAATCCGACCCAGAATGCCGGCAGCGCCGGCAGCCGTCCCCACGGCACGCCGTCGGCGCCACGCATTTCCAGATAGCGCTTCAGCCGCACTTCGGGAAAGATCGTCGAAAGATGGTTGGCCCAATCCGACAGCGTCGGACGCTCGCCGGGAACTGCCGGATTCTTACCGGCGAAGAAATCGCGGAACGACGATCCGGCGACGTCGATATAGGCGTCGCCGCGCTTGACGAAATACATCGGCACATCGAGCGCATAATCGACCCAGCGCTCGAACCCCATGCCACCCTCGAACGCCCATGGAATCATCCCGGATCGCGCGCTGTCGGTCTCGCGCCAGATCTCGGAGCGGAACGACAGGAAGCCGTTAGGTTCGCCTTCGGTGAACGGCGAATTGGCGAACAAAGCGGCGGCCACCGGCTGCAGCGCAACCGATACCCGCAGCTTCTTGACCATGTCGGCTTCCGACGAAAAGTCGAGATTGGTCTGCACCGTGCAGGTCCGGTACATCATGTCGAGCCCGTATTGGCCGACCTTCGGCATGTAGTTGGTCATGATCTTGTAACGGCCCTTAGGCATCATCGGGATCTGCGCCCGCGACCATGACGGCGTCATGCCGAGCCCGAGAAACCCGATTCCCAAGGGGGCAGCGATCTCGCGCACCTGCGCCAGATGCGCCATCAGTTCGGCTTGGGTTTGATGCACGGTCTCGACCGGCGCGCCCGACAGTTCGAATTGTCCGCCGGGCTCCAGCGAAATCGCGCCGCCGCCGGTGACGTCATACAGGCCGATGATGTTGCCGCACTCCATGATCGGCTCCCAGCCGAGCAGGAGTTGCATGCCCTCCAGCAGCGCGCCGATGCCGCGCGCGCCTTCGTAGGCGACGGGATGATGGCCGGAAAGCGTGAACGGCGTTTTTTCGTGTTCGGTGCCGATCCGGAATTCGGAGGGCGGCTTCACGCCCGCCGCCAGCCACGCAACCAATTCGTCACGCGACTGCAGCGGCGTCATATCGATCTGGTCACGCGCCATAAAATTTCCGGATGTGGGGCGTTTCGACCGAACGCGCACGGTGTCGGGGAAGGTTACGGACAGCATTGTCCGCAAACACGGAAAGTAAAGCTAATATCATCGCGCGGGCGCGCCGTCTCTTGCGGCGAGCGCCTGAGCCTCATCGCACGAGCAGCCCAGCCGGTCCAGCAGCGCGCAAAGCCTTGCTGCGTCCGCATCGGACAATTTCGAGCCAACATGCTTTTCGATGGCGGCCGAATAGGCGCTCCACATCTTCTTCTGCAATTCGCGCCCTGCCTCGGTAATCTCGACAAACTGGCCGCGCTTGTCGATCTTGCACTCGCGGCGCGCCGCCAGCCCCTCGTCCACCAGCCGGTCGATCAGCCGCGAGGTCGAGTATTGCGGAATCAGCATCTGCTTTTCCAGCTCCACAGGGCGCACGGCGCCCGAAGGCGAACGCGACAGCTCGAGCAGCGCGTCGTACCAGGCCAGCGGCGGGAAACCGGCCTTTTTCAGATCCTGCTCGACGGCGTCGAGTACCCGGCCCTGAACCCGCATCAGGCGGATCCAGGCTGCCGTCGCCTCGGTCGATGGTTTGCGTTTCATGGCCTGGTGCCCTGTTTCCGAAATTCGTAATATATTGCGGCACCCTCTGATACGAAGGGCACGACCAAATCCAAGACCAACTCTGTGACCAACGCCATGACTCCCGTGCCGCGGTTCGATGTGGAGTCCCTAAAGCCTGCGGTAACCGGTGCAGGAACTTCAAATCGGCAGCACCCATCCATAATGTGACGAAACAGTGTACCCCACTAAATGCATTTGCATCAATCTTGACTAATTCATGCAGATGCATTTACTCGTCCGGTCTCCCATAGCCCATAATCCAAAGGAAGGAAATTCCGATGAAACTGTATTATTCGCCCGGCGCCTGTTCGCTTTCCCCGCACATTGCGCTTCTGGAGGCAGGGCTGCCCTACGATCTGGTCAAGGTCGACCTGAAAGCCAAGCAGCTCGAGAATGGTGACGATTACCTGAAGGTGAACCCAAAAGGTCAGGTCCCGGCGCTCGGCCTCGACAGCGGCGAACTGGTGACCGAAGGTCCGGTCATCGTGCAGATGATCGCCGACAAGGTCGCGGCCAAGAACCTCGCGCCCGCCCGCGACAGCGCCGAGCGCTACAAGCTGCAGGAGTGGCTCAACTTCATCACCACGGAAGTGCACAAGAATTTTGGGCCGCTGTTCAGCCCGGTGCTGGCCGACGACGCCAAGGCGTTCTTCAAGGACCGGGTGATGGGCAAGTTCAAATATATCGATAGCCAGCTTCCCGGCCACGACTACCTGATGGGCAAGCAGTTCACCGTCGCCGACGGCTATCTGTTCACGATGTTGTGCTGGGCCGATCGGATGAAGTTCGATCTTTCCGCGCTGCCGGACCTTCTGGCCTACAAAGCCCGCGTCGGCGCCCGCCCGATGGTCCAGGAAGCCTTGACCAAGGAAGGCCTGATGAAGGCGGCGTGAGCTTTCGCGTCCGCGCGAAGCACCGCAACCGCATCGTCGTCCCGGCGAAGGCCGGGATCCATAACCAGAGGCCTTCGTGGTGAAAGAAGGCGTCTACTGCGGTGCCCTTCAGATGGGACACAGCGTATGGGTCCCGGCGTGCGCCGGGACGACGATCTTCTTACCCTTCGTTACGCCGCGGCCAGCTTCTTCGGCGGGAAGCGGCCATAGAACGTCTCGCCCTTGGCCGCCATCTCGATCAACAGCTTTGGCGGGGTGAAGCGCGAGCCGTATTTGGCTTCCAGCTTCTGGCACAGTTCGACGAACTTTTTCGTGCCCATGAAGTCGATATAGGACAGCGTGCCGCCGGTGAACGGCGCAAAGCCGAAGCCGAGGATCGAGCCAACATCGGCCTCGCGCATATCGGTGATAACGTGATCTTCCACCGTGCGCGCGGCTTCCACCGCCTGCACCACCAGAAATCGCTGCTTCAACTCCTCGATGTCGAGCGTATCGGGATCGAGATGTTTCGGCTGCAACCCTGAAAGCTCCGACCACAGGCTTTTCTGGCCCTTGCCCTTTTCGGGATAATCGTAAAATCCCTTGCCGTTCTTGCGGCCGAAGCGGCCCTGCTTTTCGACCATCTCGACCAAGAGCTTCTTCTGGGTCTGGTCGATCGCGTTGGCGCCGAGGTCGGCCTCGGTCGCCTTCATGATCTTGAGCACGAGATCGAGCGCGACCTCGTCGGACAGCGACAGCGGCCCGACCGGCATGCCGGCCATTTTCGCGGTGTTCTCGATCATCGCCGGCGGCACGCCTTCCATCAGCATTTCCAGGCCTTCGGCGGTGAAGCGCAGCACGCAGCGGTTGGCAAAGAAGCCGCGGGAATCATTGACCACGATCGGCGTCTTGCCGATCGCGCGCACGTAATCCAGCGCGGTCGCGAGTGCGATGTCGCCGGTGTTCTTGCCGACGATGATCTCCACCAGCATCATTTTCTCGACCGGCGAAAAGAAGTGAATGCCGATGAACTTGCCCTGATCCTTGAACTCTTCCGCCAACGAATTGATCGGCAAGGTCGAGGTGTTGGAGGCGAAGATCGCGTCCGGCTTCAACAGCGGCTGCGCCTTGGCATAAGTTTCCGCCTTGACCTTGCGGTCCTCGAACACCGCTTCGATGATGAGATCGCAGTCCTTCAATACATTGTAGTCGGCGGTCGCACTGATGCGCGACAGGATGGCGTCGCGATCGCCTTCCTTGGCACGGCCCTTCTTGATCAAATCGTCGATCACAGCCTTGGCGTGGCCCTTGCCCTTGTCGGCGCTCTCCTGATCGCGGTCGATCAGCACCACCTCGATGCCGGCACGCGCCGAGACGTAACCGACGCTGGCGCCCATGAAGCCGGCGCCGATGACGGCGAGTTTTTTCACTTTGGTCGGCGGCACATTTTGCGGCCGCCGCGCGCCCTTGTTCAATTCCTGCATCGACAGGAACAGGCTGCGGATCATCGCGGCCGCTTCGCTGGAGCGCAGCACTTGCGCGAAGTAACGCGATTCGACGCGCAGCGCCGCGTCGATCGGCAACAGCAAGCCTTCGTAGACGCAACTCATGATGGCGCGCTGGGCCGGATAGTTATCATAGGTCTCGCGGCGGTAGATCGCGTTGCCGGCCGGAAACATCATCATGCCGGCTTTGGAAAAAACCGGGCCGCCCGGCAACTTGAAACCCTTCTCATCCCAGGGTGCAACGGCCTTGCCGCCGCCCTTGATCCAGTCTTTCGCCGCCTTGATCAGATCGCCGGCCGGAACGACAGCGTCGATCAGCTTCAGCGCCTTGGCTTTTTCGAGATTGACCGTCTCGCCCTTCAACAACAGCGGCATCGCGTCCTGTGGCGACACGATGCGCGGCACCCGCTGCGTGCCGCCGGCGCCGGGAAACAAGCCGACTTTCGCTTCGGGCAAACCGAGCCGGGTCTTCGGATTTTCCGCGGCGACGCGGTAGTGGCACGACAATGTCAGTTCGAACGCCCCGCCGAGCGCGAGCCCGTTGATCGCGGCAGCCCACGGCTTGCCGCTCGTCTCGATCGCCCGAAACACCAGCGAGGATTTACGGCTCTCGTCGAACAGCATCTGGTTGGCCGCGACCTCGCCCTTGGCTTTCAGCAGGTCGGTATATCGACGATTCATGCCCTCCAACATCGACAAGTCCGCGCCCGCGGAGAACGCCTCCTTGCCCGAGGTGACGACGACGCCCTTCACCGCGGCGTCGGCGGAAGTCTGCTTCACGATTGCTTCGAGCTCGGTGATCGTGGTCTCGTCGAGCACGTTCATCGAACGGCCCGGAATGTCCCAGGTCACCAGCGCAATGCCGTCGGCGTCGGTTTCGACTTTGAAATTCTTGAAGGCCATTGTGTTTGCTCCCGATTCCCGTTTCCGTCATCCTGAGGTGGCCTGGCCCTTTGCGAGGCCCTCGAAGGATGACCCGATGAAATTATCCATCCTTCGAGGCTCGGGCGTTGCCCGAGCACCTCAGGATGACGCCGTCAGACTCTTTCAATAATGGTCGCGGTGCCCATGCCGCCGCCGATGCACAGCGTGATCAGCGCGGTCGATTTGTTGGTGCGCTCGAGTTCGTCGAGCACGGTGCCGAGAATCATCGCTCCGGTAGCGCCGAGCGGATGGCCGAGCGCGATCGCGCCGCCATTGACGTTGATCTTGGCGTTGTCGATGTCGAAGGCCTGGATGTAGCGCAGCACCACCGAGGCGAACGCCTCGTTCAGCTCGAACAGATCGATGTCGGATTTTTTCATGCCCGAGCGCTCGAACAGCTTTTCGGTGACATCGACCGGACCGGTCAGCATCATCGCCGGCTCCGAGCCGATATTGGTGAAGGCGCGGATCTTTGCACGCGGTTTTAAACCGTGTTTCGCGCCGGCCTCCTTGCTGCCGAGCAATACCGCGCCGGCGCCGTCGACGATCCCGGAGGAATTGCCGGCGTGGTGCACGTAGTTGATGCGTTCGATTTCCGGATGCGACTGGATCGCCACCGCATCGAAGCCGCCCATCACCCCGACCGCCGCGAACGACGCCTGCAACTGGCCGAGCGACTGCATCGTCGTGGTGGGCCGCATGTGCTCGTCCATGGCGAGAATGGTGAGGCCGTTGACGTCCTGCACCGGGACC
>WNFO01000813.1_pt1 | contig 23889 bp, 19 predicted proteins | sample 5400251 | NCBI WGS metagenome assembly WNFO01 (sample SAMN13153354, study PRJNA577476) | soil metagenome | isolation source: 100 cm saprolite under Madrone tree | place: USA:California | collected 2016-06-14
GCATGGCACCTTCGTTGCCGGCTTGATCACCGGAAATATCCTGTTCGGCCTCGGCGCCAACAGCAATCTCGCGAGTTCGCTTAACGAGCACTTTCCTGGAGCCCTCGTCGGAAATGATTTGCCTCTGGTCGGCACAGCCCCTTCATCCAGCATTTATGCAGTTCGTGTTTTTGGGGTCAATGCTTCGGCTGGAGCACCGGAGTCGCGAATTATCGCGGCGATTGATCACCTCATCGATATTCGAAAGAAATTTGATCGCCATGAAAAAGGCGGCGTGAACATTCAGGTCTGCAACCTGAGCCTTGGGAACACAACCCTGAATGCCGGTCGCGATCTGTTCGACCGCAGTGTGGACGCTCTGCTGAAGAATGGTATCGTCCCGGTCGTTTCCGCCGGTGATGCCGGACCATCAGGCCTCACGGTGAGCAGTCCGGCTACTTCACAGAGTGCCATTGCGGTTGGTGCGGTCAGCGCGGCTGCGAACGAGCGCGTCGAGCAGGACATAGCGAACGTGCTCGGCTTCGGTAAGCTCTATAGGCCTTCGGACGCCACGCAGGTTGCATTTTTCAGTGCCCGTGGTCCGAACGCAGACGGGCGCGTCTCACCAGGCGTGGTCGCAGTCGGTCTCGGCAATTTCGGGCAGGGTTACGACTCCACGAGCGACATCAACATGTCGGACGGAACGAGTTTCAGCGCGCCACTTGTGGCCGGCATTGCAGCAGTTCTGCGGCAGGCCTTTCCAAGGGCAGACGCCACCGAAATACGCAATGCGATTGTGCTGTCAGGTGATCCCTCGGGACTCACGTCACGATTTTCCTCGCTGGACTACGGCGAAGGGTTTCCGGATGCCAAAAAAGCGAAGGCTCTGCTGGCTGCAGGCCGCGTCTCGGACTCGCTGCCTTCCTTCCCAAAGCCGACGAAGAGTGTTGCCGAAAACCTGGAGGAGGGAACCAACCTGCATATTTCCGACGAGTCGATCGTGAGGTCGACCGGGAATCTATCCCCCGGTGAACGCGCCGAGATTCTTTACGAAATCCCGGAAGATACGACGCAAGTCGTGATCAATGTGACCAATTTCAACGCGACGTTCAACCAGATGCCAAACCCGAATGCTTTTCCGGAGCAAATCTATCTGCAGGTTCACAGCGCCAAAACCTCACAGATTGGCGCGCTGGGTGACTATTACAACCTCGGCGATCCTTACATCACCGGCGGGACCTTTACCATCCCCAATCCCGAGCCGGGCATCATGCGCATCACCTTCAGCGGATCGTATACCAACGCGGGAAAAGTTTCTGCCAAGGTGACCGTATCGTCGGAAACCGAGCGCCTTCGAGGGGTAACAACACGGGGAACGATTCAACATCATCAACAGATCATGTTTCCGCTCACGGTTCCCCCAGGCGTGAGGCGCGCCGACTTCCGCCTTTCTTTCGGTGACAACTGGGGCCACTATCCCACCAGTGATATGGATATGATTCTGGTGGATCCGAACCTGAATCAAAACGACGACGGCGCCCGACTGAATTCTCCGGAAGCGGCAACAGTCGTGAATCCGACGCCTGGGACGTGGCAGGTCATCATTGACGGCTTCGACATCCCAGCAGGGTCGGATACGTTTGCGCTTCGCGTTACACTCGACGGCAAACTCGTAAAGTAAATGTAGTCGCGGGCTTTAGCCCGCGTTCATGTAGTATTAGGGGGACCATGCGTCCCCCTAACTACCACTCGCCCATCGACCCCAAAAGGGCGCGGGCTCTTGTCCTTCGTTTCGTTGTCATCGTCTTCCTTCTCGCCGCAGCCTTTCAATCGATTTCGTTTTACGTGGAAAGCTTGTGGTTCGGAAGCCTCGGTTTCGAGGCTGTCTACTGGTACCGGCTGAAGGCGCAGGGCCTTGTCTTCCTCGCTTTTGGCATCGTTACAGCCATGGTGCTGTATGTCGTGTTCCGGCTGGTCATGCCTTCAAGTGCATACGCGCGGCGTCCATTCCTTGAAATCGGCGGCGAGGCGATCGTGATCCCTACCGTGGAGACGCTCAAGCGGCTGACGCTACCGGTGGCTGTCGTCTTCGGGTTTTTCTTCGGGCTCACATTCAGCTCGGATTGGAACATCTATACATTATTCGTGAACCGGGTCTCGACTGCTTCCGTGTCCGATCCGATTTTCCAGCGGCCTGTCTCGTTCTACCTGTTTACACTACCGGTTCTCGAAAACGTCGCCGCGTGGTTTCTGTCCATCTGCGTGATTGGCCTTCTGGCGTCCATCCTGCTTTCAGTGATCGACATGACGGCCGCGTTCCGTGGCGTCTCTCTCGGCGTGAGCCTGCTTCTGCTGGCGATGGCCGCCCAAACATATGTGAGCAGATACACGCTCATACTCACTGAGAACAACCTCTTCACAGGAATTCGATACGTTGACGACAAAATCGTTGTGCCCGGCTTGTGGTTCGTGATTGCCGCACTGATCATGGGCGCAGCTGTGGCGGCCGCGAACATCCGGCTGGCAAGGATCCGCAATATCGGTGTGGCGGTGGCAATACCGGCATTGACGTACCTGGTGGCGGGAATTCTCGCTCCGGGCTACGTCACGAATTTCGTCGTGCGTCCCAACGAACTGGTGCGCGAAACGCCTTATATCAAGAACACCATTGAATTCACGAGAAAGGCGTTCGCCCTCGATCGCATCGAAGAGGTTCCTTTCGAACCGCGCCTTACAAACGCTGTGTTCGATCCGGCCGCCCATGCGGACACGCTCGACAATGTGCGGCTTTGGGACTGGCGGGCGCTTCAGTCGACACTGCGTCAGATCCAGGAAATCCGAAGCTATTACGATTTTCCCGATATCGACGTGGACCGCTACACGATCGACGGCAAGACGCAGGCGATGATGCTCGCGGTCCGTGAGCTCAGCCTGGACAAGTTGGCCGCGGGCTCGAAAAACTGGGTGAACGAGCGGTTGATTTACACGCACGGTTACGGCATCACGATGAATCCCGTGAGCCGCTTTACCAGGGAAGGCTTGCCCGAGTTCGTTCTGTCCAACATGCCTGTCGAAAGCACGCAGAAAGATGTTCGTGTCACGCGGCCCGAAATCTATTTCGGCGAGATCACCAACTGGCCCGTGTACGTCAAAACCGGCCAGAAGGAGTTCAATTACCCCGAAGGGGATGCGAACAACTACACCACATACGAGGGTACCGGCGGGATTCGAATGGGTTCGTTTTTCCGCAGGCTGCTGCTGGCCTGGACGGTCGGCGATATCACGAAAGTCCCGTTTTCAGATGACGTCAAGGCGGACAGCATGCTCTTGATGCGCCGAAATATCCGCGAGCGCGTCTCCGAACTCGCGCCTTTCCTGGAATTTGATGACGATCCTTATATCGTCATCGGCACGGACGGCGCACTCTACTGGATCATGGACGCCTTCACGACATCCGACCGCTATCCCTACGCCCGGCACATCAACTTCCGTAATCGGCCGCTCAATTACATCCGCAACAGCGTCAAGGCCGTCATCGACGCGTACAACGGCACCGTTCGCTTTTATGTCTTCGATCCGGACGATCCCCTGATTCAGTCTTACCAGAAAATGTTTCCCTCGCTCTTCTCATCCGCCGGTCAGATGCCCGATTTCCTGCAGCGCCATGTGCGCTATCCGGAATTGCTGTTTCGGGCCCAGGCAGCGATCTACTCCACCTACCACGTCGAGAATGAACAGGTTTTCTACAACAGGGAAGACGTGTGGACAGTTGCCCAGCAAGGCCGTACTCAACAGGGGCCGAAATCGGCAGATACAATCGAGCCGTTCTTCATTCTGACGCGATTTCCCGCCAGCAAAGAACTGGAATTCGTTTCAATCCTTCCGTTCACGCCCGCAAATCGCAACAACCTGATCGGCTGGCTCGGCGGCCGCAGCGACGGCGATAAGTACGGCACGTTGCGGGCTTACCGGTTTCCCAAGACTCGGTTTGTCGATGGCCCGCTGCAGATACAGGCGCGGATCGATCAGGATCCGCAACTTTCGTCACAGCTGACGCTTTGGAACCAGCAGGGCTCGACCGTCATCCGGGGCAATCTTCTCGTTATCCCACTCGATGACATCTTGCTGTTCGTCGAACCCATGTACCTGCAGGCCGAGCGAAGCCCCATGCCCGAGCTTCGGCTGGTAGTTCTGGCTACTCAGGATCGGCTGGCATACGCCCCGCGGTTTGCCGATGCACTCTCGCAGCTGCTTACAGGCCGCGCTGCGCCGGCCGCAGCGCCATCCCAGGGTGCGGAGCAGACCACAGCGAAAAACGAATCGGGGTCCGTTCAGTCGCTGGTTCGCCGCGCGAACCAGGCCTTCGTGGACTATCAGCGGCTGACCGCCGAAGGTAAGCTCGGTGAGGCGGGAGTCAAACTCGATGAACTCAAGCAAACCCTCCAGGAATTAAATCGCCAGGAATTAAAGTAACGATAAACATGAAGGTGGCCAAGCATATGTAGGCGGCGGCTTTAGCCGGCGCCTACAAGCCCTTCGCAAACTCCATTGCAATAAGCGGAGCATCCGGATTGTCTTCGTGTTTGATGTATGCAAAGACTTCCGTCCCCTGGTCGGCCCAACCCCGAAGCCGCCGTTGCCACTCCAGCCGCTGTTCCGGGCTGTATTCGGACCTTCGCAGCCGAACGTAAGTAAAACCGGCCGTCAGTTCCATGGGTGTCGTGTGGTCGTCCGCATCGTGGATGCACAGGGCTACATTAAATTTTCGCAGCAATCGATAGACATCCTCGTTGAACCACGAGTCGTGACGAAACTCAAAGGCTGCAGCAATTCCGCGCGGAAGTACCGACAAGAACGTTTCCAGCTTCTGGGCGTCGCTTTTGAAGAACGGCGGCAACTGATACAGAATCATGCCCAACCGGCTCTCCAGACCCGGCACGACGCCGAGCAAGTACTCGAGCGCCTCAGAAGGAACCTTGAGCCGCTCCCGATGCGTGATCTGTTGCGACGCCTTCAGAGTGAACCGGAAGTTCTCGGGGGTCGCGTTCCGCCACCCTTCAATCGTCTTCGCGTTGGGCATGCGGTAGAAGGTGTAGTCGATCTCGACGCTATTCAACTTCGTCGCGTAGTACTGAAGAAATTGCTTATCGGAGAGATCCTGAGGGTAGAAAACCGGCTTCCACTCCTTGTAGCTGAAGCCTGAAGTCCCAAGCCAGATCGATGCCATGGCGCATTATCCCGGGAATAAGTCGATTTGACAATGTATCTGGCACATGGCCATTACACAACCCGCGTCAGTATTGGGCTGAAGCCGCACCGCTCGGAATTATTGCAAGAAATAAGGGCTTTTTCGCGGTTTTTGGGGGGAGCTTTTCAACAGTGGCATAACTGCTCACATTCGGTGCAAACTGCTATAGATGTTCATTTTAGGTAGCTTATTACAGGTACCGCCGCGCTTTTCCACAGGCTTTTCCACAGGATTTGTGAAGTTTTCGTGAACACACACTCGAACGCTCGGATGAGGGGACAAGCCGCTGAGGTTTTTCAGCACTCTTAAACTTCTTGCCAGGTTTACAGTCGGGTAGTTTACATAATGACCCTTATGCGACTACTTAATTCGGCCGGCACACCAGCGTTTTTAGTGCGATAATGCCGGCATGTCCGTTGAGGATGTCCTTCACCGCTCGATGCGGGATCTCCGAATTTCGGTCACAGACCGATGCAATTTTCGATGCACGTACTGCATGCCGTTCGATGAGTACACGTGGATTGAGCGCCAGGAAGTGTTGTCTTTTGAGGAGATTGAACGTCTTGCGAGGCTGTTCCTTGGATTCGGCGTCGAAAAAATCCGCCTGACCGGAGGCGAACCGCTCGTTCGCAAGAATCTCCATCAGCTTGTCAGGCGGCTATCCGGACTTCAGCACTCGCTCGATTTGTCCCTCACGACAAACGGAGCCCTCCTGGCCGAACAGGCTTCCGACCTGCGGGCGGCGGGCCTCCAGCGGATCAACGTCAGCATCGATTCGCTCAAGGCCGACCGTTTCCGGGAAATGACCAAGCGCGGCAATCTGGACGATGTCCTGAAGGGGCTCTTTGCTGCCCAGAAGGCCGGAATGAAGCCGATCAAGATCAATGCCGTCATCATCCGGGGTATCAACGACGACGAGATCCTGGATCTGGTCGGATTCGCGAGAGACAACGGTTTCGAGATGCGCTTTATCGAGTATATGGACGTCGGGAACGCGAACGCCTGGAGTCTGGAAAAGACCGTCACGAAGAAGGAAATCCTCGAAAAAGTGCATGCCCGCTTCCCGGTTCGCGAGGTCGGCCGCGCCCATGGCAGCGCTCCAGCCGTGGATTATGAATTTCTGGATGGGGCCGGCGAGATTGGCATCATCGGTTCCGTGACAGAGCCTTTTTGCTCGAGTTGCACGCGGATAAGACTGACCGCCGATGGGAAGCTCGTCACCTGTCTCTTTGCCGAATCCGGCTTTGACATCAAGCGGCTGCTTCGATCCGGCGCGTCCGACGAGGAACTGCGCGAACAAATCGGTAAAATCTGGGTTGGCCGCACGGACCGTTACTCCGATATCCGCTGGCAACAGGTCCAGGCGGGCGGTTACCAGCCTCGCGACCACAAAAAGATCGAAATGATCACGCTGGGCGGCTAAAGCGAAATTCGGGGTCAGACGTGTGAATTCCCTTTTTCCGATCACAAGGCATCTTTATCTGGAAAAAGGGAATTCACACGTCTGACCCCGAATTTCGCTTTAGTGGCTGACGCCGGGGATTTCGATCTCTGGTCTCTCTTTCAGAAACACCTCTCCCTTCGTTGTCACATGAATTGACGGGCGAAAGCCTGTTTCCTGGGCGATATAGTTCTCTGCGATCAGGTAGTCGATCATTTCCGTCACGGACTTGATCGAGTAATCGGACAGCAGCCCATACGTCGAGAGCGACCTGTAGTCCTTCACCGAGGAATCCTCAGAACCGGCCAGAATCTTGGCCACCTTTTCCCTGCCCAGCTTCTGGTGCACCCTCAACACGCACGACAGGATCTTCAATGCGATGATCGTCGCCGATTCGGAGGATGCCAGTGCCTGGACAGGCGGAGGAGCGGGCTTGCTCTCAACTGGAACCGCCGTGCGAGCGGCGCTTCGAGGATACTTCTGGGGGTTGCACCGGCTGCAATTGTCGCAATCGCGGCTTCGATTCCATTCGCCAAAATAGCTCAGGATGAAGCTGCGGAAGCAGTGCTTCCGGAAGCGGCTGGCGTAATTCAGCATGACGCCGAGTTTTTTGTACTCAAACTGCCGCCGCGCTTCGAGTTCTTCAAAGTTGATGCCGTGCAGCGCTGTGTCGTTCGCCTTGAGGATGCGGACGCCTCGGCCGGCCTGCGTTTGAATTCTGTCGAGATATCCGAAACGCTGAAGAAGCGTGATCGAAGCATGGAACCGGTGGTCCCTGGTAGCCGACAGTTTGCGCCAGGCATCGCCTACAATGGGTCCTTCGCCGTAGCGGCACAACTTTCCGAAAACGTATTTGAGAATCTCGGCAGGCGGGTGGCTCGAATCGATCAAGAACTCCGGAATCCATTTGTCGGCGTAATTGAAGAGCAGCAGGCAGCGCGCCGGCTGGCCGTCGCGGCCGGCGCGGCCAATTTCCTGATAGTAGGCTTCAACGGAGTCCGGGATGTCGGCGTGAACGACGAACCGGACCTGGCTGCGGTCGATGCCCATGCCGAACGCATTCGTGGCGACGATCACGCATTCCGACGCGCTCATAAATCGTTCCTGTACGGCCTTGCGATCGGCCTGGGCCAGACCGGCGTGGTAAGCCGCGGTTTCGACTCCTGCACGGCGCAGGTTCCCATGAATTTCATCCACGTTCTTGCGGGTTCCCGCGTACACGATGCCCACAGGCGCCCAGCGGGCGAGTTCGATGATTGCTCGAATCTTCTCAACATTGGTTCCGACTTCGCGGACTTCGAGATAAAGATTCTTGCGATCAAATCCGCTGACGATCTGGGCCGCGTGCTCGATGCCAAGCTGTTTCAGAATGTCGACCCGCACAGCGGGCGTGGCGGTGGCTGTAAGGGCGAGAACGGGCGGAGATTGAAAATCCCGGATCGCATGACTCAGTTTCAGATAGTCGGGCCGAAAGTCGTGTCCCCAAAGCGAAATGCAATGCGCTTCGTCAACGGCAAACAGGCTGATCCGGGTTCGCGCGAGGCCGGCTCGAAACTCATCGCTCTGAAAGCGTTCCGGCGCGATGTAAAGCAGCTTGATCCGCCCGGAGATCGCCTGCTCCAGACGGTTTCTCTGCAGATCGCGCGAGACCGTACTGTTGATGAATGTGGCGGGCAGACCGAGTTGACTGAGCTGATCGACCTGGTCCTTCATCAGGGCGATCAGTGGAGAAACGACAAGGGTCAGGCCCGGAAGCGTCAACGCCGGCAGTTGGTAGCACAGCGATTTGCCGCTTCCGGTCGGCATTACGGCGAGCGCGTTCTGTCCCGCCATGACCTTGTCAATCACCTGCTTTTGTGCGGGACGAAACTCTTCGAAACCAAAACGGTCGCGAAGAACAACGGAAAGATCCATGGAAATTCGAAAGAACTGCTTATTGCTCGGGCTCGGAACCTGCGGCCGCCGCGGCGGCGTCCCCGCCTCCGGCGCCCTGGGGCGCCATCTTTCGCATGGCCTCCATCATTTGAGCTTCGGTGTAATCCGCTTTGTGCGTGGCGATCATCCACTTGTTCCCCTCGGGATCGGCGATCATTCCAGAGCGGTCGCCCCAGAACTGATCCATGACGGGCATCGCCACTTTGCCACCGGCGTCAACGGCCTTCTGGAAAACATCGTCGACATCCTCAACCAGCAGGTAGAGTGTGACCGGTGTATTCCCGATGGTGTTTGCGCTGAAACTACGCTGTTCGCGAGACTCGGGGCTGAGCATGAGTGTCGTGTCCCGAAATCGTAGTTCGGCGTGCATTGGTCCTTGCGGGCTGTCCATTATGCCGCGCAGCGTGAAGCCCAGGCCGTCCACATAAAAATTCACAGCCTTGTGCATATCGCGAACGGTAAGCAGCGGCGTGACGGAGGTGTACTGTTTGCGGTTCAATGGATCGACCTTCGATGATGTCTTTTGCGCTGATGTCTTTTGCGCTGATGTCTTTTGCCCTGCCGATCGAGCTGGCTTCGCTACTGCTTTTTTCTTGGCGGGTTTTGCGGGTTTTGCGGTTCTCGATTTAGCGACGATTTTCGCGGACTTTGTGCTCGATTTCGCTTTCTTCTTTGCTGCCTTTGCCATTATCGAAGCTCCTTTAATGATTGGCTGTGCCCTGTCGGGCTTGCATTCACAGCCGCTCATGTAGCGCGCATTCTCCGGTTGTACTTTATCGCACAGTCGCGCTGTTGCGCACCCGGATTCTTTAGAGTAACGTCATACCGGTGAGTTCCAAATTCTTCCTGTCGCTGGCTCTCCTGTTGACCGCAGGTTGTTCACGCCTCGAGCCGCTGACGCCAGCCATTCTCGCCCAGGCCGAAGAGAAATGGAAGGCACATCGCCCGGACTTCTATCACCTGGTTATCGAAATGTCGGGGGATCGGGTCGAGACCGGCCGCTTCGAGGTTACCGCGCGAGGCGGACAGGTCGAGAGCCTGCGACGGAACGGCCTGGTCATCCCGCCCGGCCGGGGGCAGGATTACTCGATGGACGGACTGTTTCGAATGCTCGAACAGGAGCTCGGATTGGCGGAAAAGCCGGCTATGCTCGGCGCCCCCGAGGGCTATTCGGTGTATACCACTGCCCAATTCGATGAAACGACGGGCGCCCTGGTTCACTATCGGCGCTCGGTCGGCGGCGCTGCGAACACGATTGACGTGAAGGTGCAACTGACGTTCACCGAAGTTATCAGAGCACCAGGTTAATGGGCTGTCCCGCCAGGAAAGCAAAGACGTTCTCGATCGCCAGCGCCAGGCCGGCTTCCGTCGCTTCCGGCGTAATACCCGCCGAGTGAGGAGTCAGCACAACGTTCGGGAGTGCGAAGAACGGAGAATCTTTGGGCAGCGGTTCCTTCTCGAACACGTCGAGTCCCGCGCCGGCAATTCGATTCGTCTGCAATGCTTCAAGAAGGTCGGCCTCTTTCACAATCGGCCCACGAGCGGTATTGATGAAGATCGCGCTTGGCTTCATCAGGTCAAAATACCCGCGGTGAATCATTCCAAGCGTCTCCGGCGACTGCCGCACGTGCACGCTCACCACGTCCGATAGCCGGAAGACCTCCTCGAGCGAAACAGCTTCCGCAACGCCGTCTCCCGGATGAAAAGTCCAGGCGATGACGCTCATCCCAATTCCCTTCCCGAGCCTGGCAACCTCACGGCCAATCGCACCGGTTCCGATCAACCCGAGAGTCTTCCCAAACAATTGCCCCACCATGGCGCGCGGCCACTTTCCTTCTTTCACCTCGCGATCCACCTGAACGATCTGCTTCATCACGGCCATGATCAACGCCAGCGCGTGTTCTGCCACCGATGTTGCAGAAACAGCCGGCGTGTTCGTGACTCGAATTCCGCGGGCTTTGGCCGCAATCAGGTCCACGTTGTCCGTGCCCGTGCCCCAGATTGAAATCAGTCGAAGGTTTCTGCACTGCGCAAGGATGTCTGCTGTGAATCGCGACGTGGAGCGGATATTGATGACGATCTCCGCTTCCCGAATTCGTTCCAGAAGCTCGTCAGACGTGGCAGGCCGGCTGGAATAGGTCCGTACGTCGTGTCCGGCGAGTCTCGTGTACGCCGTGCTGGGCGACATCACGGACGGCTCGTCATCGGGTATGACAATGCGCGGCATCAGTAGAATCGAAACAGAAGAAGTGTCAGATCATCCTCAGGATGCGGCGTCGCGCTGAATGCCATACCCTCGGCAAGCACGACCTTTGCGATCTCTCTCAGTGGCGCATGACGATTCGAGGCGACGCTGTCCAGGATTCGTTCTTCACCGAAAAACTCATCCGATTGGTTACGAAGATCGGTCAAACCATCGGTGAACAGGACCAACAGGTCACCGCTTTCGACTTTCGCAGCCCCTGTCGGGTATTTGGAATTCTTGAACATCCCCAGCGGCGGTCCGCCTCCCGAAAGCCGTCCGGTCGAGCCATCATTGCCCACGACAGCCGGCTCGTAATGGCCGGCATTCACGTATCGTAAGCGGCCACTGGCTTCATCCAAATCAAAAAAGACACCGGTTAGATATTGGGCGATGGACCCACCGGAATGGACAGACTGATTCAGAACACTAAAGAGCCCGGTGAACTCCGTGCCACGCTGTAGTTCCGATCGAAGGGAAGCCCGGAAGCTGGACATGATAAGCGCAGCCGACAATCCGTGCCCGCTGGCATCGGCGAGGATACATTGGATAGCTTTCTCGCGCGTGAAGTAATCGAAGTAATCGCCGCCCACCAGCGCTGAAGACTGGTTGTATCCATAGATCTCGTAACAATCCGTCACCAGGTTCTGTGCCGGGAGATAACTCTGCTGGATTTCCCGTGCCCGTTCGAGGTCATCGAAATCGATCCCGCCGGCCTGATTGATCGAAAGCCGATTTGACGACATGAGCAGGCCGACAAACCGCGAAACGATCGCGGCAATTCGCAGCCGCTGATGCGTGAGCTCGATCAGGCCATCCGATTCCAGAACGATGACGGCTTCCAGCGTCTCCGTGAAATAAAGGGGCAGGAACAACATTGCGGGGTTTGACTCACCCAGGTAGGGTTGCCTTTGCTCGACGGCTTTCGTGAGATCCATTTCCTTCAGCCGGTGCTGAAGCTCAAACCGCGCCTGTTCCGAGAATCCGGCAAAATGAAGAAGATCGAAGCGGGCGGTATTCTCCCGGTAGTCCAGGAGTATTCCCCTTGAAGCGCCGAACACGGCGGAGATCTCGGGTATCGCGGACTCGAGAAAATTATTCAAGCTGTTCGTGGAAACCAGAGTGTCCATCAGGAAGGAGGAAATGCGCTCAGGGGTATCGGCAGCACGCATGGATCGAGGCTAGTCTTCCAGGCCGTAGCGTTTGAGCTTATTGATCAAGCCCTGGTGGCTGAGCCCCAGCATCTTCGCAGCCCGCCGCCGGTCGCCTTCGGTTTGGGACATGGCGTCGCGGATCATCTGAATCTCCAGGTTGGTGACACGATCCTTCAGCAATTGCTTATCGCCACTCACGCCTTCGGAAGAACCTCCTGCGACCTCGAGACGCTCCTCGCTGATATGGTCGGAAAGATCATTCACTTCAATTTCCTTCCCCGTCGCGAGTACCAGCGAACGCCTCACTTCGTTTTCGAGTTCGCGGATGTTGCCGGGCCAGGTGTATGCCGTCAGGACTTTGAGAGCTTCCTGCGAGAAACCCTTGACGTCACGACCCATTTCTTTCCCATGCTTGCGAAAAAAATGCATGGCAAGCAATTGAATGTCCGCCCGGATTTCCCGGAGCGGAGGCATGCGGAGGTGAATGACGTTGAGACGGAAGTACAGGTCCTGGCGGAATTTGTTCTGATGGATTTCTTCTTTGAGATCCTTGTTCGTCGCGGCCACGAGACGGATGTCCACGGGCACCGGACGGCGCCCGCCGACCCACTCGACCTCCCGCTCCTGGAGTACGCGGAGCAGTTTGGCCTGGGCCGTGAGGCTGAGGTCTCCGATTTCGTCGAGGAAAAGCGTGCCGCCGTTTGCCGATTCGATTCGACCGACGCGCCGTTCGACGCCGGTCGCGACGCCCTTTTCGATGCCGAACAATTCACTCTCAATCAGTGCTTCAGGAAGCGCTGCGCAATTCACTGCAACGAAAGGTTTGCTGCGCCGCGGGCTCATGAAATGAATCGCCCGCGCGGACAACTCCTTGCCGGTGCCGTTCTCACCTGTGATCAGGACAGAGACCGACGTTTCCGCGGTTTTTGCAATCAACGACCGGATGTCATTCATCTTCGGGGTCGTGCCCAGAAGGTTTCGCTCGCTGTATCGTTCCTCAACTTCCTTACGAAGGATCTGGTTCTCCTGGATCAATTCCTGTTGCCGGGACTCGAGTTGCGAAAGCGCCTGCGCGTTTTCCAACGCGATGGCCGCCTGAGCAGCCAGGGCTTCGACAAACTGCTCATCTTCAGGCATGAACTTTCCTTCCTTTTTGTTCAAGACCTGAAAGACGCCCGTGATCTCTCTGCGGAAGTTTCGGAGCGGGACGCTGAGGATGTTGCGCGTGTGATAGCCGGTGACGGAGTCGATCGAAGGATAGAAGAGCGGCGACTTGTATGCATCTTCGACGATCAAGGTCTTGGCCGCGATGAGCACGGCTCCGGCGATGCCCAGGCGCGCGTCGAAGCGAATGGTATCGGAAACGCCGAGGGCAACCTTGGCCCAGAGTTCACCTTTGTCCTTGTCCAGCAGAAAGATTGTGGCCCGCTCCGCGTCGAGCAGTTTCGCCGCCTCGGCGGTGATGATGTTGAGCAGTTCGTCGAAGTTCTTTTCCGAGTTGATCCGCCGGGATATCTCCAGTAGTGAGGAGAACTTGTCGATAACGGTATGCGGTGATTTCATCTCGGTTTGCATATAATGGCGCGCATGAAAACGGAGACTTTTTCAGCCTTTCCGAAGGAAGGACTGCAATTCCTTCGCTCGCTGAAGCGCAATAATAATCGCGACTGGTTCCAGAGCCACAAAGGTATTTACGAAGCCCACGTTAAGAAGCCGATCGAAGACCTGGTCGCGGCAATCGCCGTGGAGTTCGAGCAGTTCGCTCCTGAGATGGTCGCTTCACCTAAGGTTTCAGTCTATCGTATCTATCGCGATACTCGCTTTTCAAAAGATAAATCTCCCTACAAAACGCACGCAGCCGCCGTTTTCCCGCGATCCGGGCTAGGTAAGCACCAGGGCGCCGCCTTTTACCTCCATATCTCCCCCACGGAGTTGCTGATCGGCGGCGGCCTGTACATGCCGATGCCTGAAGACCTTAACGCAATCCGGAACCATCTGGCCAGCCACCCGGAAGCGTTTCTGGCGATCGTCAAAGGAAGGACATTTCGCAGGTTGTTCGGCACGGTATCCGGTGAGCAGCTTTCCCGGGTACCGGCTGGATTCCGCCCGGACCATCCCGTCGCGGACTATCTGAGACATAAGCAGTTTCTGGCGGGTCGAACGTTTCCTCCCGATACAGCAACCTCTCCACAATTTTACAAACTGATTAAGGAGACGTTTCGAGGCATGTTGCCGTTCGTGCGGTTTCTGAATGATCCCCTCGTCCGCGCCCGCCGGGCGAAAGAACGACAAGAAGCACTCCTGCTGTAGCGGCGCTCTATGAGCGCCGGTTTTTCGGCGGTCATAGACCGCCGCTACAGTCAGGGGCCAGGGGACAGCGAGCGCTTGATCACATCGGAGTAACTCCGGATGTGTCCGTCGTCAAAAGCGTTGAGCATCCCTTGCATGCTATCCAGCAAAGTCACTGAGCGCGATCCCGCCACCTGGTTGGGAAACTGCAAGCCAAGGTTGTTGAAGTAGGCGCGAATAAAAACGCTCCCGTTGTCCACTGGAAGTTCGTTGAGATTGCCGAAGAACTTTTTCCAGTCCTCGGTCTGAAACAAGTAAAACTCCACGTTGGATGTATAGAAAGCCGTTACGGTTGCTCCGTGATCCCGGAGATAGCGTCCCACGGCCCTGAGAGCCCTATCACCGGCAAAGTCGCCGACAACCGGCACGATACGGTTCTCCGACTCCAGCTGCCTCACGAACTGGAAGTTTTCGTCCGAAGACATGTAGCTGTGCCTCACTCCGTCTTCGTCCGCCTCGAGCATCAACTGGGAGTAGCTTGGGAATCGGCCCCAGCCATACTGACTCGGGAACGAGTAGCGGATTTCCGGACCGGCTTTCACAAATGCCGAGTAAACATATTCGAGCGTCCGAATGTCGTCCGCGGTCAGCGAGAAGCCATGGTAATCGCGAAGCCGCTCGACGATCGCCTTCAGATTCTGCGTCTGCAGGGCCGGATCAGATTCCGCAGCGTTGAAAGCCCCAAGCAACTCCGCCGTACTTTTGTCTCCCGCGCCGGCCGGCACACGGCGGGAAAACAGCCTGGATAGAAACTGCGCCCGATCCTCGGAAAGCTCGAACAAAGCCTTGTACATCAGGTGCTCGAGCATATTCTGCTTCCGGATATCCACGATGAATGCCACCTTCGGCCGAATCGCCGCAATGTAGGTGAAATTCTGGTCCGGGCCTACTCCGAGATACACGCCGCCTGGTTTCGTCCTTTCCTTCAGGTCTGGAATGACATATTGGAACGTCGTCTCGTTAGAAACGAAGTTATCGGAGCGGAAGAACCCTCCGTTCTCGGAGAAATCGCTGACGAGAGTCCAGAAGTCGCGATCCGCAATCCTTCCCGGAAGACTCTCGGTGAGAACGTCGGACCGGGGCACGACGTAGACGATGGCGGCAAGACACACGACCAGGACCAACCCGGAGCCCAGGATCAAATTCCGATTTCGTGGAGCCATGGTTAGATCCTAAAGAATTGTCCTTGACCTGACTAGAGTTTTGTTCTCATTCGAGAAGGATCTCCTCATCTTCGTAGCCGGAATCATCAAATATTACGACTCCGCCTTCTTTGGTGAGCTGGCATATTCGGCAATCGCACTGGAAAAACTCGTCGGGATCGAAGCTCTCGGTCCGGGCGCGCACAAGTTCGCCCGACGGGCGATCCAGGTGGACAAATGTAAAACGGCCCTTACGGGAAATGACAGCATTCTTCCCGTAGAGAAAGAAAAGCTCTTCGTCGGAAATCATGTGGAGAACCGGGGAAATGGGGAAGGGCGGTGTGAATTATACAGTAATGGGGCCGGGAGCTTAGCCGCGAATTACGCCAATGACGCGAATGGGGCGCATCAAAGGTTCTTTTTGCGCCCCATTCGCGTCATTGGCGTAATTCGCGGCTGATCTCCCCCATTTTTTATCCCCGGCCGTAGTCGTCTTGAAGGCGTTGGATATCGTCTTCACCGAGGTACGACCCACGCTGGATCTCGATGAAGACCAGCTTCTCGGTCCCCACGTTTTCAATGCGATGCGCGGCCCCGGCCGGCACGTCCACAGTCCCACCTGAGTTGACAGTGATTTCCCTGCCGTCGAGGGTGACTTTGGCACTGCCGTGAACCACCATCCAATGCTCGGAACGGTATGTATGTTTTTGATAACTCAAACGCTTCTGCGGCAAAACCTCGATGCGTTTGACCTTATAGGTTTCCGCCTCGTCGAGAACTGTAAAGTTACCCCACGGACGCTCGTCGTAAACGGGTGAGTTTTTCGAATATTCAGACATGGACGGACGATATACTTTGGATAGACATCGTGCAATATCTATGGGCCGATTCTGTAATATCTATAAAGACTTGCAGGTTCTCGTCAAGAAGACCGTGGCGGCTGCGGCGGCAATAGATCAAAATTAAGTTAATCATGCGTGTTCGCTTTTGGGGTACGCGAGGGTCGATCCCGACACCGGGACACAGAACGGCGCTTTACGGCGGCAATACCTCTTGTGTGGAGCTGACAACCACGGAAGGCACGACGCTTGTCCTGGATTCCGGCACAGGCATTCGGGTTCTTGGTCTGGACATGCTGCGACGTCCCGTCCCGCATCGCATTCATCTGCTGATCGGCCATACGCACTGGGATCACATTCAGGGTTTCCCTTTCTTCACGCCGGCTTTCCTGCCCGGAACCGAGTTGAATATCTACGGTTCGTCTACTTTCCAGCGAAGTCTTGAAGATTCGCTTTCCGGCCAGATGCAATATTCGTATTTCCCGGTCAAGCTCAAGGAACTGGCCAGCCGCCTTCATTACACCGAGCTCGAAGAGGGCTTCTTCCGCATCGGCAATGTTCTTGTCGAAACTCAATACCTCAATCACACGGCACCGACAATCGCATACCGTATTTCCAGCGGTGGAGCGACGGTCGCATATGTCACCGATCACGAACCGTTCTGGAATTCGCCCGGCCCCGTGTTTCAACATCCCGGTGATCAGAGGCACATCGAATTTCTCAAAGGTGCGGACCTGGTCATTCACGATGCGCAGTACACCAGTGAAGAGTACCGCACAAAGCTTGGATGGGGGCACAGCCCGGCTGATTACGCGACCGACATTTGCGCGGCGGCGGGAGTACCGCGGGTTGCCTTGTTTCATCACGATCCAACGCACGACGACGAGTGCCTCAAGCGGCTTGAAGAGATTCAACGCTCCCGCGTGACCGTGATGGGATGGCCGCTGGATGTCTTCGCGGCGGCGGAAGGAATGGAATTCGAGGTTGCCGGACGAGGTTGGGAGAAAACAGTGGCGGAATCGTCTGCCCTCGCTCGCCGCCCGATTGCAGGTGGGCGGGTCATGATTGTGAGCGCGCAGCAGGGAGACGTCGCCGCTATTGAACAGGTGCTGCCCGATGATGGCCTTCGCCTCACACCGGCGCCCGATGGCCGAACCGCCCTCGATCTTGCCTCGGTTTACTCTCCCGATCTCGTCATCATCAACACGAGATTGGCGGATGGAGACGGCGCAAGCTTCATTCAGCTTTTGCGAAGCCGCCTCGGGAAACCCGATCTGCCCATCATTCTTTTGACAGAGGATGGTGAGGCGACCGAAACGTTGTACAGCGCGGAAAGTATCGCGACAGACTATCTCGCAAAGCCCTTCAGTCCGCCCATGCTGCGTACGCGCGTTCGCGCATGGCTCGCACGGACGATGAGCGCCGGAAACGCCGTCGAAGTTACTTCACCAGCCCGGCGTGTGGGTGAAATCCCGGAGCCTGCCGTCGACCACGAATTGCCTGCATCGAAGGGCCGGCTGGCCGAAGCGCTGAAGTCTATTCCGCTTTTTGCAACCCTGACTCCCGAATTGCTGGAACATCTGGCCGGTCGGGCAACCGAACACACGTACCCGTCCGGCCACGTCATCATCCGTCAGGACGATGCGGGACTACACACTTACGCGATCGTTTCAGGACGCGCGCGCGTTGTGGAATCCCTGCCCGACAGCCCGGTCGAGATGTTTTTGGGCGAGCTGGGCGCGGGCGAAATCTTCGGTGAGCTCGGTGTGCTTCGAGAGCGTCCTCGATCCGCAAGTGTCGTTACGCTGGTGCGCACGCGCTGCATCGCCATACCCCGGGAAGATTTCCTGGAGATGTTACAGCTCTCCACAGAAATGTCCGTGGCGCTCCTGCGCGTGCTTGCAGGACGTTTGTACGAGGCAGACCGGCTGCTTGCGCGACACGTCCCCGATCCGCTCACCGGATTGCCCGGCCGCCGCGCGTTCCACGAACTTTATCGGCGCCTTACAGCTGGAACGAAACGAAGAGGTTCAAGTGTTCTTGTGATCGTGGTCGATGTACTGCACTTGAAGGACATCAACGACCGCTTCGGTTACAGCGTTGGTGACGACGTCCTTCGCACCGTGGCCGATGCGCTGGTCGAGTCTTCCCGCAGCACGGACCTCGTGGCTCGCCACGGCGGCGACGAATTTGCCGCCCTATTAATTGAAGCCGGCGCGAAGGACGCCGAAGTTGTCGTCCATCGCGTCCAGCAAAAGCTTAATGCCCTGGCTCTCTACCGCGGCCTCCCCCTCACTGTCGAATGCAGCATCGGTTACTCCGTCAGCCAGAATCCTCCCGAAACCGCCGACGAACTTCTGCGGCTCGCCGACGAACACATGCAAGGCAGACGCTCCAGCCAGACAAAATAAGAGTACACTCAATGGGCCATGTCTCTTTCAAGGGAAGACGGCTATCGCCTTATCGATTGCCCGGACCAGGAACTGGATTCCCTGCTCGATACGGCCGGCAAACTGCGCGATCGATTCAAAGGCAGGATCGTTACCTACTCGAGAAAGATTTTTCTCCCGGTCACGAACCTGTGCCGCGACCGCTGCTCGTATTGCACTTTCCGGAAAGATCCAAACGAGCCCGGTGCGTGGACGATGACGCCTGACGATATCGCCGATGTGCTCGGGCGAGGCAGCGAACGCGGTTGCAAAGAAGCCTTGATGTGTCTGGGCGACAAGCCGGAGCTTGCCTTTCCGCAGTATCGCGACGCTCTTTCTCAATTCAGTCACCGCACTACCGCCGAATACGTTCACCGGGCCTGCGAAATGGCGATCGAACGCGGATTCCTTCCCCACACTAATGCCGGGATTCTCGCTCGCGACGAGATGAAACTGCTCAAGCCCGTCAACGCCAGCCTCGGCCTGATGCTCGAAAACGTGAGTCCCAGGCTGTCTCTCAAAGGTATGCCTCACTTCTCCGCACCGGACAAGGATCCCGCCGTCCGCCTGCGCATGTTGCGCGAGGCCGGAGAGCTCGGCATCGCGTTCACAACCGGCATTCTGATCGGGATCGGAGAAACACGCCAGGAACGCGTGGACAGCCTGATCGCCATTCGCGAGCTTCATGAGACCTATGGACACATCCAGGAAGTGATCATTCAAAACTTCCGCGCCAAACCCGGTACGCGGATGGCCGGATTCGCGGAGCCGGACTCCGCCGAGATTGCAAGGACCGTGGCCACCGCACGCTTGCTGCTCGGAGGAACCATGAATATTCAGGCTCCGCCGAACCTCAATCCCCATGATCACAAGCTGCTTCTCGCTGCAGGTATCAACGACTGGGGCGGGATTTCGCCCGTCACTCAGGATTACGTCAATCCGGAAGCCGCGTGGCCGCACATTGACGCTCTCGCGACGACCTGCCGCGAGGCTGGGTTTAGTCTCCGGGAACGATTGGCGATTTATGAAGACTACATCGACCGTCCGGACTTTCTACCGGCAGGATTGAAACCGGTCGCGTCGAAACTCCGAGCCGGCATTCTGGAGGGAGCACTATGACATCGGCCGTTACCCGGATTCTCGCGCGGGCCCTGGAGGGCGAAGATATTTCGTGGCAGGAAGCGCTGCAACTGTGCGAAACGAGCGGTCCGGAGTTTCAGGCGACCGTCGCAGCGGCCGACGAGTTACGCAGGCGTCAGGTCGGCGACGTGGTGACATACGTCGTCAACCGCAATGTGAACTTCACGAATGTGTGCGTGAAGCATTGCGGATTCTGCGCCTTCAGCCGTACATACCGCAACGAAGAAGGCTACTTTCTGCCCCTTCAGGAGGTCATCCGCCGCACGCAGGAAGCCGTGGACATGGGTGCCACCGAGGTTTGCATGCAGGCAGGCCTTCCTCCGGATATGGACGGCGGTCTCTATATCGAGCTGACGCGTGCCGTGAAGTCGGCTGTGCCGAGCGTTCATATCCACGCGTTTTCACCGGAAGAGGTCCTATATGGAGCAACGCGTTCCGGCATCTCGATCGAGCAGTATCTGGCCGCCCTCAAAGAGGCAGGCCTGGGATCGCTTCCAGGCACCTCTGCGGAAATTCTCGATCAGGAAATTCGCGATGTGATTTCCCCCGGACGCATCACCGTGAAACGTTGGATCGAGGTGATCACCACGGCGCATAGCCTGGGAATACCGACCACCTCGACAATCATGTACGGTCATATCGACACTCCTCTTCACTGGGTCAAACACATGAACCTGCTGAGGGACATCCAGCACGACACGCATGGGATTACCGAATTCGTTCCGCTCTCGATGATCTATCAGGAGGCGCCGATGTATCACCATGGCCTCGTCGGGAATCTCAGGCCCGGAGCGAGCGGAATGGAAGTTGTGAAAATGCATGCCGTCGCGCGCCTGATGCTTGGTTCTTCGATCAGGAATATTCAATCTTCATGGGTGAAGGAAGGGCCCAAGCTCGCGCAGTATCTGCTGGCGGCGGGAGCAAACGACGTCGGTGGAACACTCATGAACGAAAGCATCTCCACATCGGCAGGTGCGCAGTACGGCCAGCTTATCCAGCCCCGCGAGCTGCGCCGGCTTATCCGCGATGCCGGCCGCACACCGGCTCAACGAAAGACCACGTACCAGGTGATTCAGGTATACACAGGTGAGGATGATCCTCCTACTCCACTGGATTTCGTCGAAAATGCCGACACGCGGTTCGGTTCCTACCGGCAATTATCTCAGTCCAGGGAGTTTCGCTTTACCCGACAGCGTTAAACGCAGGCTAAAGCCCGTGACTGCATTGCGGCACCAGTTTGCCTGCCAATGTAGTCGCGGGCTTTAGCCCGCGTTCATTTTCCCACCTGTTATACTGACGGCATGAGTTCTGTTTCACCGGTCTTCACAGAATACGAACATCAGGTTATTCGCGAGCTTGCGCAGCATCGTGTGCAACCCAACGCCGTTCAGCGTCTGCTTGAAACTGCCGGGCGGCCGATGGCCAGGCTCTTGAACAGCGGCCGCCAGTCCAACAGCCGGGCGCTTCGAGGTCTTGCGGATCAGATTCACTCGTGGATCGAAGAAGGCCTGATCAAGACTTTTCGAGCTGCGAACAAGCTCGCCAATACCAAGGACATTGCCCGAAGGTACGCCGCGCGGGGAATAAACATCGGAGACAATTTTGAGTCGCTTCGCTATATGCCCCTGAGCAAGCTCGATGCCGTGGCAGATTCGTTCCGCTTCGGCAGCACCCTCCTGCTGGGCGTCGAGGGTGCGCTCCTCGGCAGCGCAACCACGATGGCTGAAGGAATTCCGGGTGCGCAGCTGGTGATTCCATCGTTGATCCTGACCGACATCACGACATCGATGATGCTGCTCTCGCGTCACACCTGCCGCGTCGCGACTGCCTACGGCTTTTCGTCGCGAAATCCGGAAAACCTGCCGCACCTGGTGGCCGCGATGGCGCCTCAATCGGAAACCACCGATGAGGGATACCTCGCGCTCAAGACCGCCGTCGTCACATCGATTCGGGAATCCGGCATGTTCACCGCCCGAACCGCTGGCGTAGTTATCGATCGGCAATTGATCGAACGCGAAGCTCCACAAATGATTCGGCTGATTACTTACGTTGCCGATCGTCTGGGCATCGTCATGACTCAAAAGGAGCTGGGGATCCTTGTCCCCGTCGTCGGCGCGGTTCTCAACAGCAGCATCAATATCGCCTTCCAGCAGGTCGGCCACCACACCGCAAAGGACTACTTCCGGCGGCTGCTCCTCGAAGACCGCTACGGAGAAGAACTGATCTCCTACTCTATCCAACAGGAAATCGAAGCGTTAAACGGATCAGAGAAATAGCCGCGGATTGTAAACACTAAGGCACGAAGGCACAAAGAAAGGCCGCTTAAATGACTTTTGTTTACGGCCTTTCTTTGTGCCTTCGTGCCTTAGTGTTTACAAACCCGTTAACTTTATGCCCGCATCTGCGTAATAAAGAGGTGAGGGTGATTTGATGATTCGATTCTTGAGGCGGTCTGCCGGGCTTCTCCTGTTAGCGACAGTCTTCGCCACCGGCACCGCCGCCGCGCAGCGGGGGCAGTTCGGTCTCGAGCAAATCGACCAGAATGCGAATTTTACCCGCGTTCAGCTACAGCGATTGCTCCAGCAGTACCCGCCCTCCTTCGGAGAAGTGCTCAGGCTGGACCCTTCCCTTCTAACCAATTCCGACTATCTGAAACCATATCGGCTCTGTCCAGTTTCCTGGATCAGCATTCGGAAATCGCACGGAATCCGGCATTCTTCCTGGGGCCGGCGCGGCTTTTTGCGGGAAACTTTCGCCAGGATCCGATCTATCGGGAGCGTGAAATCAGCAGGGACATGTTGGAGATGATGGCCATCTTCGTTGTGGTCCTTACCGTTATTGGCGCGCTCACCTGGATCATCCGGACGGTTATCGACCATCGACGCTGGATTCGAATGTCGAAAGTGCAGACCGAAGCACACTCGAAGCTGCTCGACCGCCTGACGCTCCAGCTTGCCGCCTACATTGTTCGGAATAGATCTAAATGTCTCTCTGAGTAGGCATTCGAGACGGCTCGCGGCGATTACTCGTGAGTAACGCCGCAGGGTAGAGCCATCTCGTACGGCATGATTCGTCAATCCTTGGCGACTTGAACGAGGATTAATGTCGCTTTTCCGTAAGCGTCTGGTCAACGATCAACCGGACGCCTACGCTTTTCCGGCTAGCCGACACGCAAGATTGAACTTGTTTACTTTGAGCGCCCCCGCCATGAAACCATGAAATGTGAGCTGACCCCAAAAACTGGACAAGCTAAGGTGGGAAGCCGCTGTCTTAAGGAGAAGACATGGGACAGCGGAAGCAGTACACAGCCAGCTTCAAGGCGATACGCCTGCAAGAAAGCGATCATCGAAAGAGCGCTCCGGAAAACCGGCGGCAATCGCCTGCTGGATCTCAACCCGAAATATTTCTCGCGCTCTGCAAAGAACTCATCGTGAAATAGCTTCTCGGGGAAACCGGTGGTTTCCCCGGGATGCCGATCGGCAAGTCCGGGAAGACAGTGGTTTCCCCGGGATGCCGATCAGCAAGTCCGGGAAGACAGTGTTTTCCCTGAGATGCTGATTAGCAAGTCCGGGAAGACAGTGTCCGGGAAGACAGTGGTTTCCCTGAGATGCTGATTAGCAAGTCCGGGAAGACAGTGGTTTCCCTGAGATGCCGATCAGCAAGTCCGGGAAGCCCTGAGTCCAGATTTTTCTGGATGTGAATCCAGAGAAACCTGGATTCTGGCCTAACCCAGCACGCCATCTAAATAGCCCCTCCGTCTGCAAGACATTCAATTTGTTGGCTCAGCGCCAACCATCTGCCGATTGGCACAGCCCCTGCCCTGCAGGAGCGCGTTCGTTGGCGGGAAGGACGCCCAAGCCGCCGCTGTCTCAGTACATTCGCAAAATCACACCAGGCAAGAACAGCGGCGAGCTTCACATCGTCCTTGTGTCCGTTGGCGGCGCGGATGCGTACGAAATTCGTTGCACGCCCACCGTTAACGGCACCCCTG
>WNFO01000779.1_pt1 | contig 23866 bp, 20 predicted proteins | sample 5400251 | NCBI WGS metagenome assembly WNFO01 (sample SAMN13153354, study PRJNA577476) | soil metagenome | isolation source: 100 cm saprolite under Madrone tree | place: USA:California | collected 2016-06-14
GGCCACCCGAGAGGTGGCGGGCGCCGGCCGCCATGTCGCGCTCGACGTCGGCGAGGCCGCGCCCCTCTACCGCGTCGACGAACCGCTGTGCGGTGATGCCGTAGATCGGCTCGATCTCGTAGCCCGACGCGCGGCCGACCCTGACGACCTCGGCGGCGATCGCGATCGCGATGCGACGCGCGACCGGCTCGCTCCGGACCTCCGCCGACCCCAGCCCGGACAGGCCGGCGAGAGGGTTCGCCATGCAGTTCACGGCGAGCTTCGACCAGCGCTCTCCCCGGAGGTTCGTCGTGACGTCGGCCGGGGCGACGTCGTTCAGGACACCCGCGAGCTCGCGCGCTCGCGCGGTCTCCTGCCCGTCGAGCTCGCCGACCTTGAAGCCGACCTTCGTCGTGTCGGTGCGCATCGCGTGCCCGGGCTCGTACAGGCCCGCCCCGATCGTGATTACACAGCCGAGCGTCCGCCCTCGCCCCGCGATCGCCGCCACCCGCTCGTCGTTGAGCCCGTTCTGGAAGTCCACCACGACCCCGGCCGGCTCCCGCAAATGCCGCACCGCTAGCGCCGTCGCCCACTCCGTGTCGTACGACTTCACCGCCACGAACACCGCGTCGAACGGCTCCTCGATCGCCTGCGCTTCGTGGAGGTGGCACGCCGTCACCTTGACGACGTGCTCGCCACACGTCCCCGAGAGCCGCAGCCCGTGCCTCCGCATGGCCTCGACGTGCTCCGGCCACTGGTCGATCAGCGTCACGTCGTGCCCCGCCTTCGTCAAGAGCCCACCCACCACGCTGCCGATCGCGCCCGCGCCGACGATTCCGATTCGCATGTCCGGACCCCCTTCTGCCCGAGCATGATACCGTGAAGCGCCATGGCCTACGACTTCGATCGGGTGATCGAGCGGCGGCACACGGAGAGCGCGAAGTGGCGGAAGTACGGCGAAGACGTGATCCCGCTCTGGGTGGCCGACATGGACTTCGCGTCGCCCGCGCCCGTGATCCGCGCCCTGCGCGAGCGCGTCGAGCACGGCGTCTTCGGCTACGGGTACACCCTCGAGCGCTCGCCGCTCCACGACCTCTTCGCCGACCGTCTCCAGAAGCTCTACGGCTGGCGCGTCGAGCCCGACGTGGTGGTGCTGCTCCCGGGCGTCATCCCGGGCTTCAACGTGGCCTGCCGGGCGCTCACCACGGCGGGGGACGGCGTGCTCCTGAAGGTCCCCCTCTATCCGCCACTGCTCCGCGTACCGGGGAACGTCGGAATCACGATGGACGCGGCCGACCTCGCGCGGTCCGAGAGCGGGCGCTACGAAATCGACTTCGACGCGCTCGAGCGCGCGATCACCCCCCGGACGCGCGTCCTCTTGCTCTGCAACCCGCACAATCCGGTGGGGCGCGCGTGGCGTCGCGAGGAGCTCGGGCGCATGGCGGAGCTCTGCCTCGCCCGGGGGCTCGCGATCGTCGCGGACGAGATCCACTCGGACCTCGTCTTCCCCCCGCACCGCCACGTGCCGATCGCCTCGCTCGACCCCGCGATCGCCGGGCGGACGATCACGCTCATGGCGCCGAGCAAGACCTGGAACCTCGCCGGGCTCAAGTTCGGGCTCGCCGTCATCCCGAACGCCGCGCTCCGCGAGCGCTTCGCCGGGGCGAGGGCGGACCTGGTGTACGGCGTGAACGTCCTGGGCTACACGGCGGCGCTCGCGGCCTACCGTGACGGCGGGCCGTGGCTCGAGGAGCTCCTACGCTACCTCGAGACGAACCGCGATTTCCTCGTCGACTACGTGCGGCGCCGCCTCGCCGGCGTCGCCGTCGCCCCGCCCGACGCGACCTACCTCGCCTGGCTCGACTGCCGCGACGCCGCGATCCCCGGCGGCGACCCGTTCACCTTTTTCCTCGAGACGGCACGCGTGGCGCTGAACGACGGGACCGCCTTCGGGCGGAGCGGCCAGGGCTTCGTCCGGCTCAACTTCGGGTGTCCCCGCACGATCCTGACCGAGGGTCTAGACCGCATGCGCGCGGCGCTCGCGGCGCTGCGCTGACCGCAGGGGTCCGGCCGTGCATCAGCGGGGGAGAGGTGGTATGACGTCGACAATCGGAATGAGAAGTCTCCCGGGCGTAGGGTTCGAGACGTCGCCTACCAGCGCGAGGTGCGGGGCCGTCCGCGGCCGGGACCCTCACGGCGCCCGCCGCCGCCGCCGCTGCGGTCCGGAGACTTGGCCAGCTCCACCTTGATCTGGCGCCCGTCGAGATCACGTCCGTTGAAGCGCGATACGGCTTCCTGCGCCTCCTCGACCGTGGCCATCTCGACGAAGCCGAAGCCGCGTGACCGGCCGGTCCCGCTGTCGGTCACGACCGTTGCGGACTCGACGGTGCCGGCGGCGGCGAAGACCTCGCGCAGACGCTCACTGGTCACGGAGAACGGAAGGCCGCCGATGAAGAGCTTCTGTGCCATGGCGCGTCTCCTTGCCACGTCTTCCGCACGGAGTCGGCACGTCCCAGATGGCGGAAGAAGCGCCGGAGACGCGGGCTGGTGAGCCCCGGCCCTCGTCTGAGCCGGCGCGCCAGACGGAAGGATTGTACACCGGAGCCGTACCGTAGTCCGGCTCAATGGCAGTGCCGGCCCCCAGAAGGCACTACGCGCTCTTCCGGCGGATCTCCTCGAGGCGCTCGTGGTACTCACGACGCTCGATGAGGAGCTGGCGACGCTCCAGCGCGCGCTCGGTGGCGATCAGGAGCTCGTCCATGTTGACCGGCTTCATGATGAAGTCGTGGGCGCCGAGCTTCAGGCTGGCGATCGCCGTCTTCACGTCGGCGGCGCCGGTCAGCACGATCACGGCGACGTCGTCGTCGACCGCCCGCACCTGCTGGAGGAGCTCGACACCCGTGATGCCCGGCATCGTGAGGTCGGTCACCACGAGTGGCGGACGGCCCGCCTTGAACGCCTCCACGCCCTCGCGGCCGTCGTTCGCGAGCAGACAGTTGTAGCCGGCCGAGACGAAGATCTGGTGAAGGACTTCGCGTGCCTGATGGTCGTGCTCGACGATCAGGACCTCGCGCTGCGCCACCTCAGCCCACCTTCTCCGACCGGCCGTTCATGGCGGGGAGCATACCCACCAAAGGTGAGCCTGTGCAAGGTGCGCTGGACGTTACGAAAGGCGCTCGACTCAGGGAAGCGGCTCGTGCATCCTGCGCCCATGGAGTCGGCCCGATGACCGCGTTCGACGGCTACAGGCTCCCCGAAGAGCTCGTGGCCCTGCGCGAGCAGGTGCGGCGCTTCGTCCGCGACGAGATCATTCCCGTCGAGCAACGCATCGATCCCGACGCGGCCGAGCTGCCCGACGAGGATCACCGCCGGCTCGTGGCCAAGACCAAGGCGGCCGGGCTCTGGTGTCTCGGCGCGCCCGAGGAGCACGGCGGCGGCGGCCTCGGCACCTTCGCCATGTGCGTGCTCCTCGAGGAAATGTCCCAGCACCGCATGGGCCTCTACAACCCCGGGAGTGGCGTCTTCGGGCGCAACCCGCCGCCCGTGATCTGGGGCGGGACGAAGGCGCAGATCGCGCGATACGCGGCGCCGGCGCTGCGCGAGGGGTATCACACCTTCTTCGCGATCACCGAGCCGAGCGGCGGCTCCGATCCCGCCGGCGCGATCCAGAGCCGCGGGGAGAAGCGCGGCGACCACTGGGTGCTGAACGGGACGAAGATGTTCATCTCCCACGCCCACGAGGCGGAGTGGGGCGTCGTCTTCGTCCGCACCGATCGCGCGAAGGGCCGCGAGGGGATCTCCTGCTTCATCATCGAGAAGGGGACGCCGGGCTTCACGGCGCGCCCGATCCGGACGATCCGCACCGTCGCCGTTCCCAACGAGGTCGTCCTCGAGGACTGCACCGTCCCGGCGGAGAATCTCCTGGGCGAGCAGGGGCGCGGCCTCGAGCTCTGTCTCGACCTCCTCACGCGCCTCCGGTTCCCGTACTCCGCGTGCAACCTCGGCGTCGCGGCGGCCGCCCACCGCATGGCGATCGCCCACGCCAAGCAGCGCTCGACGTTCGGCGTCCCGCTGAGCCAGCGCCAGGCGATCCAGTGGATGCTCGCCGACGCCGAGGTGGAGCTGCGCGCGGCGCGCTGGCTCATCTGGGACGGCGCGTGGAAGGCCGACCGCGGCGAGGACGCGCGCGTGGAGGCCTCGATCGCCAAGGTCTACTCGAGCGAGGTCCTCGGCCGCGTCATCGACGGCGCCGTCCAGATCCACGGCGGCTACGGGGTGGCCAAGGAGTTCCCGCTGGAACGCTGGTATCGCGAGGCGCGCGTGCGTCGCATCGGCGAGGGCCCTTCCGAGGTGCATCGCATGGTGATCGCCCGCGCGCTGCTCCGCTGATCGCCCTCATTCGCCTCCCTGAACGATCACCGTCCGGCTCGCGGCGTTGTTGGTGGCATCGGGATCCACCGTGGCGCTGCCTACCGACGCCCTGTTGGTGACCTCGCCGCGAGCCCCCTGGACCGTGATGTTGATGTTGAAGGTCTTGGCGGCGCCTGCCGGTAGATCGCCCAGGTTGCAGGTCAGGGTGTCACCGCTCAGGGTGCAGCCGCCCGTGTCCGATCCATAGGTCGTCTGCTGGGTCGTCGGGAGGTGGTCGGTGACGACGACGCGCAGCGCATGGGAGGGACCGTTGCTCGCGACAGCCACGGTGTACGTGATCACGGACGACGGCTTGTAGTTGGCGGCGTCCGACGTCATGGTGACGGCGAGGTCGGCGCGGGCCTCCACCGTCGTCAGCGCCGAGACCTTGTCGTTGGCGTTGTTCGGGTCACCGAAGTCACTGCCGACGAGAGCGTCGTTGACGAGGATGGTGCCGTCGGGCGTGGTCGGGTTGACCTTGACCACGACGTCGATCGTGGCGCTGCCGCCAGGGGCCAGGCTGCCGAGCTTGCAGGTCAGGGGCTGTAGGGCGTCACCGGGCACGCCGCCGTTGCAGGAGCCCTGGCTCGGCGTGAAGCTCACGACGCTGACCTGTTCGGGGAGCACATCCTGGGCCAGCACGTTGGGCGCCGTCGACGGTCCGGCGTTCGAGACCGTTATGCGATAGGCCAGGTTGGTGCCCGCCACCACCGGGTCAGGCACGTCCGTCTCGGCCACGCCGAGGTCGGCTGCGCCGACGAAGCGGACGGCGTCTTTGGAGGTGTTGTTTTCAGGGTTCCCGTCGGGCGTGTCGCTCGTCACCGTGGCCGTGTCATTGATCTCCACTTGCTCGGTCGCGGTGAGCGATACGAGGATCGTCGTCCGGCCACCGGCGGGCTCGGAGCCGAGGTTGCAGGTGATCGTCCCGTCGGCCAGCGCGCAGGCGCCGTCGACGGGCGGGCTGAAGGTCGCCGACGTGATGGTGAAGGGCCCATTACCCACGTTGGCGTCTTTCACGACCACGTTCCGAGCGTCGGACGGCCCCAGGTTGTCGACGAGGATCTGGCAGGTCGCGGTGCCGCCGGCCCGGAGCGGCTCGTCGGGCTTGCAGTCCTTGGTCAGCCTGAGGTCGGCGCGGTCGTTCACGGTCGTCGACGTCGAGGCCCTGTTGTTGGACGTGTCGGGGTCGGGCTCGTCGGCCGAGACGGTCGCCGTGTTGTTCAAGGCGTCGGCGCCGCTGGCCAGGACCAAACCCGAGTCGACCCGCGCCTGGATCGTGAACGTCCGCACCTCACCCGGCCTCAGGGCGCCGAGCGTGCAGGTGCGCGTGTTGGGCGAGGATTCCTGCGCGGCGCACGGGACAGTGCTGGTCAGGAACGCTGTCCCCGTCGGGAGGACGTCGACCACCACCGCGTTGTTCGCCGGGTTCGAGCCGTTGTTGGTTACCGTGATCTCGTAGGAGAGAATTTCGCCGGCGAGGACCGGGTCGGGGCCGTCGGCCATCGCGACCGCCAGGTCCGTGGCGATGCACGACGGGAACCGAAACGTCCCGATGCGCGTCTGGCGGAGCCCTCCCGCCGTCACGTAATCGGCCGTATACCAGAACGTGCAGTCGTCCACCGGGTCCACGTTGAGGGAGCTGTAGTCGCCCCAGCGCCGACTGCCGATAATGTTGCCGCCGGCGACGAAGACCTCTTCGTCCTGAGGCATCAGACCCAAGGGGTCGGTGGCGAGTCGCCCGGTGTAGCGGATGGAGGGGAAGACGGTCCCGGCGCTCGAGATGTTGTAGCCGAGCGCGATGTTGCCGGCCTTGTCCATCGCGATGCTGCCCATCCAGCGGTGCTGCCACGTGGTGATGGTCGAGTCCTGTGGTCCGAACGTCCCCTGCTGAAACACCGCCCACGGGCCAGTGCCCGAGCGCCGTACCTCGAACCAGCGGATGCCCGCATGGTCCATGCCGTCCACGTCGACGACGAAATTACCGATCAGGGTCTCGTGGCTGCCGAAGTTGCGGTACTGGAGCCGCCACATCGGCCACTCGTTGACGGGGTCGAGCGTCGTCGACGTTCCGGGCTGGGGGATGCAGGCGAAGCTGAAGAAGCCGCACAGGGCGGAGTCGAAGGCCGCCAGCGGGAGGTTGGTGGGGCCGCTGAAGCGTGAGGCGGACGGGTTGCCCCAGTCGATGTGGAATTCCCAGATCTCGACGCGGTCGGCGCCACCGAAGTTGTCGCCGTCGACCTGGCGGTAGTAGGGGTTCGGGGAGCCCACGGGAGGGGGCGTCGAGCCATCGAGGTCGCCGGGCAACATCATGTTGCCGGGCAGGCGGGGCAGCCCGGCGATGTTGAACTGGACGAAGGTGGCCGGGTTGCCGTTGAGCATGTTGGCCCGGTCGAAGGCCACCGCCGTCACGTCGCCGCCGAAGTTCGCCGCCATGTAGTAGGCGTCAGGCCAGACGCCCAGTTTGAAGTAGTCGGGGAACGAGCCCACGTTGAATTCATAGAGGTGATATCCCCCGGTGACGGGATCCGGGGTGCGCGAGACGGCGATGCACACGTGCGAGGGGCCGGCGAGCTGGCTGAGCAGCCAGCGATCTGCCAGCGGGTCATAGAGAACAACCGGGTCGCCCAGGTTCTGCGTCGCGCAGGGGCCGGTGGTGACGCCGGCCGACGTCCAGAGCGAGTTGATCGCCGACGGCCCCGCCAGCACGGCGCCAGCCTTGCTGTAGATCGTGAACACGGAGTTGATCATCTGGACGTAGTGGCTCGACCCGACGTCGCCGATCGGGTCATGGGGATTCGCTCCCGTCCGTGCGCCGTCGAAGTTGAGGATCGGCGGTGTGAGAATCGGTGCCGTGAGCTGGCTGCGGGAACGCGGGGCCGCCATGGTGTCCTGCAGGAGGGGATCGCGGCGCGGCGGGGCGGCCACGCCGGGCGAGTAAGCGCCGAGCCGCTCGACCGCCGCCGGTGAGTCCGCCGGGGGCGGAGGCAGGGAGCGGACGTCCTGGTCGAAGACGGCCGGGGACGCCGGCGCGCTCACGCTGGGCCCTTCGACGATGGGGCCTTCCGGCGGCGGCTGTGCGCGGGCCGGACCCACGCCGCCGAGCGAGGCCAGGAGCCACACGAGCGCTGCCGCTTCGGTCTTCGTCACCGCCCTGTCAACTAAGGTGGACCCCGAACCGGGAGACGCAAATCGGGTGAATCCCTCGAATCGGAGCGAGGCAACCCCTGGGGCTCCGGCGCGCGGCGTCCCGGACTCGCGGAGGGATCGAGCGTGCTTGTAACTGGTGCCTCGCCAGGAAGTGCGGATTGATGTACGTTTACGTCGGTGTAGGTCAACCCGCACCCGCGAGCCCGCATAAGAAGGAGAATCGCGATGCCGCGCGATGTACGCGATATAGATGTCCGCCATATAAAGGTCGCCGCCGCCCAGATGGGCCCGAATAACGAGGGCACAAGCCGCGAGGAGATTGTCGAGCGCATGCTGGGCCTGCTCGCCGAGGCGGTCCGAGAAGGCGTCGAGCTGATCGCCTATCCCGAGATGGCGCTCACGACGTACTTCCCCAAGAAGATCCGCCCCGACTTCGATCAGTTCTTCGAGACCGAAGTGCCGCCGAAGGCGCTCGAGCCACTCCTGCGCCGCGCGGCCGAGGCGCGGATCGCGGTGCATGTGGGCTTCTGCGAGAAGGCGGGGGGGAAATACTTCAACACGGCGCTCCTCACCGATCGGGACGGCCGACTCTGCGGGACGTTCCGCAAGATCCACCTCCCCGGTACCAAGGCCCCCGACGGCTTCGCCCAGGTCTTCGAGCCCTACTACTTCGCCCACGGCGACACGGGCTACAAGGTCTTCGACGCCGCCGGCGCCAGGGTCGGGATCGCGATCTGTCAGGATCGCCGCTACCCAGAGAGCTATCGCGCGCTTGCGCTCCAGGGCGCGGAGGTCATTCTCGTCGGCTACAACACGCCAAGCTCGCCGCTCGCGCTCGACCTCAACGAGCTCTGTCTCCGTTCGGGCGCGTACGCGAACCTCTGCTTCGTGGTCGGCGTCGCCAAGGCGGGCGTCGAGGACGGCGTGGAGCTGATCGCGGGGAGCGCGATCGTCAGCCCGCTGGGCCAGGTGCTCGCCCGCGCCGCGACGAACGGCGACGAGCTGGTGGTGGCGCGGATCGACCTCGACCAGATGCTCCCGATCCGCAAGCGCTGGAACTTCCTCGGCCGGCGTCAGCCACAGCACTACGGGAGCCTCCTCCAGCCCGTGACCGAGAAGGAGCCTTACCGATGACCGTTCCCTCCCTGGACGTCCTCGTCCGCGGCGGCCGGGTCGTCACCGGCTCGGACGTCTTCGAGGCGGCCGTCGCCATCAAGGGCGACACGATCGTTGCGATCGGGCCCGAGTCGCTGCTGCCGCCGGCAGCGCGCGTGATCGACGCCGCGGGGAAGTACGTGCTCCCCGGGCTCATCGACTGCCACCTCCACGTCGGCCCCGAGTACGACGACTGGACGACGGCCCCCATCGCGGCGGCGCGGACCGGGCTGACCACGCTCGTGCCGTTCGTCGTCGGGGACGAGGGCGAGACGCTGCCGAAGGCGCTCGTGAGGCTCCGCGAGGAGGCCGAGTCGCGCTCGGTGCTCGACTTCGGCTTCCACTTCATCCTGAACCACGAGCCCCACATCCTCGAGGGGATCCCGGAGGCGGTCCGTCTCGGCGTCACGTCGTTCAAGCTCTTCATGACCTACAAGAAGCGGGGCAAGCGCATGGTCTCGGACGAGTTCATCGCCAAGACCATGGAGCGCCTCGCCGCGCTGGGCGGCATCTGCCAGCTCCACTGCGAGAACGGCGACGTCCTCGCTTACCTCGAGGACAAGGCGATCGCCGAGGGACGCACGGCGCCGACCGACTTCCCGCCGACCTGCCCCGACTGGACCGAAGAGGAGGCCATCAACCGCGCCGTCCTCATCGCGCGCCTCACCGGGTGCCCCGCCTACGTCGTGCACCTCTCGACCAAGGTGGGCCTCGAGCGTATCAAGCGCGCGCAGGCCGAGGGCCAGAAGGTGTGGACGGAGACGTGCCCGCAGTATCTCCTCCTGACCGACAAAGAGATGGAGCGCTGGGGCCCCTTCGCCAAGATCGGCCCGCCGCTCAGGCCGGCGGACGGTCCGGACCGCGCGGCGCTCTGGGAGGGCTCGGCGGCGGGGTACATCGCCACCCTAGCGAGCGATCACGCGCCGCGCGTCCCGGCGGCCAAGGAACCGGGGAGGAAAAACATCTTCGTCGATCCCGAGGGCAAGCCGATCCCCTTCGGCGCGCCGTCGCTCGAGACGCTCGTGCCGCTCGCGTACAGCGAGGGCGTCGTCAAGCGCGGGCTCCCCCTCACGTGGCTCGCGCGCGTGCTCGCCGAGAACCCGGCGCGCATCTTCGGCCTCTACCCGAGGAAGGGCGTGATCCGGCCGGGCGCCGACGCCGATCTGACGCTCTGGGACCCGGATCCCGCGTGGACGATCCAACAATCGCACCACCTCGGGATCGCCGGCTTCACGCCCTACGAGGGCTGGCAGGTGCGTGGCCGGGCGTGGATGACGCTGGTGCGGGGTGAGGTGATGCTCACCCCGACGGGCGAGCTCGAGCAGAAGCCGGGCTACGGCCGGTACCTCGCGTGCGCGGGGCCGAGGCCGCCGCTCGGCGGCGCAGTCCGCTGACGGATCGCCGGTGACGCGTCGGGTCTTGGTTGGACGGAGCCCGGCCGTGCCCACGGCACGCCACCCACGGAGTGCTCCGGCCTCGCGGCCCTCGCTCCAATGACCGACTACCTCGATCGACTCGCCCAGGTCGCGGCCGAGGTGCGCGTCGACACGCTTCCCGGATCCACCGTCGAGGCCGCCAAGCGGGTCCTGCTCGACACGCTCGGCGCCATCGTCGCCGGCAGCGCGCTGCCCGAGAACCACCACCTCGCGCGGCTTGCGGCCGCGCGCGCGCCCCACGGCGTCGCCACGCTGCTCGGCCACGGTGCGAAGGCGGACGCCGGCTGGGCGACGCTCGTGAATGCCACCGCCGGCGTCGCGCTCGAGGTGGACGAGGGCAATCGTCTCGGCGGTGGCCACCCCGCGATCCACGTCATCCCCGGCGCCCTCGCCGTCGCGGAAGAGCGGGCGCTCGACGGGCCGCGTCTGATCGAGAGCCTCGTCGCGGGGTACGAGGTCGGCTCGCGGCTCGGCGGGGCGACGACGCCGCGCGCGAACGTGCACTCCCACGGCACCTGGGGGACGATCGCCACGGCCGTCGCCGTGGCGAGACTCGGCGACGCCCGTGCCCAGACGATCCGCGAGGTCATCAACCTCGCGGCATCCATGAGCCCGGCGAACTCCTGGACGCCCGCCCTCGCGGGCGCCACGATCCGCAATCTCTATCCGGGCCGCTCCGGGCTCGCGGGCATTCTCGCGGTCGACCTCCAGCGGTGCGGCTTCACGGGCCTCGACGACGCGCCGTCGGATGTCTACGCCACCATCCTGGGCGACCGGTTCGACCCCGCGCGCGCCGTGGACGGGCTCGGCGAGCGCTACCGCATCGAGCAGAACTACTTCAAGCTCCACGCGTGCTGCCGGTACAACCACTTCGCCCTGGAGGCCGTGCTGGCGCTCCGTCGCGCCCATCGCTTCGACGCCGACGACGTCGTGCGCCTGCGGGTCACCACGATCCCGTTCGCCGCGCGGATGGCGAATGCCGAGCCCGGGACCACGCTCGCCGCCAAGTTCTCCATTCCCTACGCCGTCGCCGCGGCGCTGGTCCTCGGCCGGACCGACGTCGTGGCCTTCGAGCCTCCCGCGCTCGGCGACCCACGGATCCGCGAGCTCGCGCGCCGGATCGAGGTTCTCACGGAGCCCAAGATGTCCCCGCGGCGGATCGACTACCCCACGGCGCAAGTGAAGGTCGCGCTACGCGACGGACGCATCCTCGAGGAGACGACGACCGTGCCGCGCGGCGACGCCGAAAACCCCGTGCCGCCCGAGGAGCTCGTGGCCAAGTTCCTCGAGCTCGCCTCGCCCGTGCTCGGTCCCACCCGGGCCCGGCGCGTGGTCGAGGCCGCTCACGCCGTCGAGACGCTGAAGAACGTCCGCGAGCTGACGGCGCTTCTCGCCCCCGAGTGACGCCGATGGGACTCGAGGCGGAGCTCGACGAGCGGCTCCGACAGGCGATCAAGGCACGGGACACACGGACCGCCGACGTGGTGCGGATGCTCAAGACCCGCCTCCAGGAGCGCCGTACGGCGAAGGGCTTCGCCGGCGAGGTGGACGACGCCCTCGTCCGCGACGTCATCGCCGCCTATCGCAAGCAGCTCCAGAAGGCGATCCCCGAGTTCGAGAAGGCGGGCGAGCGCGGTCGGGCCCAGATCGCGCAGCTCCGCTTCGAGACGGAATTCTGCGAGCGTTACCTCCCCCGTGGGCTCGACGAGACGGCGCTGCGCGCGCTCGTACGCGACCGCATCACCGCGCTCGCCATCACCGACCCCAAGCAGGTCGGCCGCCTGGTGGGCGACATCATGAAGACGCACAAGGGCCAGGTCGAGGCCGGCGACGTCAAGCGGCTCGCGGAGGAGCTCCTTCGGAAGGCGTAATCGATCCGCTGCCGCCTCATTCGACCCCGTTGATGGCGAAGTCGAAGATCTGCGAGCTGCGGAGCGGCCCGCCCGCCGCCCGCGCGGCGTACTCCGCACGGAGCGGCCGGTTCAGGATGAACGGCACCCTCGCCTCGGAGATGCCGCCGTGCGTCCGGAGGCGATGGCCCCGGAGGCCGGACAGGTCGTGGTCCTTCTCCGACGCGCCGATGCAGGTGTCGGCCGTGCTGATGACCGCGACGTCACCCTCGCGGTCGAACGGCAGATCGAACCGCCGTGCGGTCGTCGCCCGGTCGCACACGGCCTCGACCCCCGGGATCGGCGCGGCGACCTTCATGACGTCGGCGGGGTCGAGGCTCCCGTGGCAGTAGACGCGGACAAAGCCGCCGAGCGCGCCGTGGTGGGCGACGAACCGGTCGGTGATCGGGCAGATGACGGTGCAGGCGCCCTTGCCGAACCGAGCGTCGAGGACGTCCTGGAGCCAGATGACCCGCGGCGAGCCGTCGGGGTTGGACTTGTCGTGCATCCCGTGGTCGGCCGTGAGCGCGACCACGGCGCCGAGCGCGTCGAGCCGCCCGAAGCACGCGTCCAGGTTTCGATAGTAGCGGTCGGCCTCGGGCTCGCCCGGCGCGTACTTGTGCTGGATGTAGTCGGTGAGCGAGAGGTAGAGGAGGTCCGGCCCGCCCCGCTCCAGGAGCCGGATTCCCGCCTCGAGCACGAACAGCGAGAGCTCGGGCGAGTAGATGTCGGGCAGCTCCATGCCGACGAGCTCGAGCACGTTCTCGATGCCGTGCTCCTCGAGGGTCGTCTGGTCGGCGCATTCTGAGGAGAAGTTGACGCTGCCCGCCGCGAGATCCATGTCCTTGCCGAGCTGCTTCCGGAGCTTGTCCTTGGCGGTGATGGAGACGACCGTGGCCCCGTGGCGCGAGAACTCGGCCAGGATGGTGCGCGAGCGCAGGAGCTCGGGCCCCGTCATCACGACCGCCGCGCCGGTGTCGCGATCGAGGTAGAAGTTGCCCGAGATGCCGTGGACCGCCGGGGGGCTGCCCGTCGCGATCGACATGTTGTTCGGGCACGTGAAGCTCGGGACGGCGCCGTCGGCGACCCCGGCGAAGCCGGCCTTCGTGAACCGCGCGACGTTGGGGACGACGCCGTCGCGCACGCCGCGCGCGAAGTAGGCCGGATCGCCGCCGTCGATGCACACCACGACGATCGGACGCGACGGCCACCGATATCGCACGCCGTTCAGCGCGATGCTCGCCCGCGCCATCGAGGGGTCCATATCGTCGCCAGCATAGCCCAGCCAGCGCCGCTCAACGTCTCAATCGTACTCCGAGGACTCCGAGGACGGCCTCGACGATCATCCGAAGGTCAGCGTCGCCTCGCGCCAGGGCCACCCGAGATTACAGACCGAGCCGGGCGCCCAGCTGACGGAGCTTCTCGGTCGTCGAGAGATCGAGCGATTGCCCGATGAAGAGGCGGTTGCCGATGTCGAGGAACGCCATGCGGTTTCCGTGCTCCGAGTGGTACTGGAGCAGCGCCAGCGCCGCTGGGTTCTTGTGATTGGGATAGATCCGCACCGCTTCTTCAAGGCTGGCCACCGCCGCCGCGTCGTCTTTAAGTCGGAGCAGCAGCAGCCCCTTCATGTACGGGGGCCAACCCCGTCGCTCTTGGAGCCTGTCTTGTCGAGGAGGGATGTCGTCTCGTTGACCCAGGCGAGGAACTCGGCGGGGTCGGCCTTGTCGAGCACGAACCAGGTGAGTCTACCGAGCGCTCCATGCGGAGTCTGGGCCAGCCGATCGTAGTACGTCGAAAGGCCCCCGGTCAGGAACACCTCACGCTCGTAATACTTGAAGTACGCGAGGACGCTCATGACCCGACGGCGCAAGGTGTCGCGCTGATGCAGCGTCCAGGGATCATTGGACGTCATCGTTTCCATTCGGTCGATGAACGCACGAGTCGTGCCGGAGAGATCGAAGACCATCCGCTGGCCCGGGATATCCTTGCGGACTTCCCAGTACAGGCCGCCGTCCTTCATCGAGAACTCGTGGGGAAGGCCGGCACTGGTGTAGTAAATTCGGCGCTCGGAGCCCCGCACGAACGCACTCAGTTGCCTGCCTTTGTCCGGCGCATCGAAGCGAAACAACCGATTTCGGAATAGGAGGCCCTCATCGTTGTACAGGGTCACGTCCGGGCGGAATCCCTCGACCCTATTCATGTATCCGATTGGAAAGGAGTCGTCGTCCCCGTGGACGAATAGGACCGCCCCCTTGTCGAGTGACTCCAAGACGGCGGTCGCGTAGTCTCGAGCCCACGTGTCGTCCCTTCGGACGTTGACATCGCGATGCGAGAGAAACACAACGACCGCGAGCGCTGCGAACGTACCGGCCCGAGCCGCCGCGGCCCCGCGGCGTACTCTCGACGTCAGCGCATCCAGCGCCAGGACGAGCCAGACGGCCAGGATGCCGTACGGGATGAGCGGGTAGCGGCGGATGGCCGCCTTCATCAGAGGCTCATAGTCGAAGCCAAGCATCGCGCCAAGAACCAGGGAGCTTCCGAGCCAGCCCGCAAGTAAGGCGGACGCGATGGCGAGGTTGAATCGCCGCCACTGCCGAATCAGGCCGAACCCCGCGAGCGCAGCGCCCACCGGAGTGTACTGGCGAACCATCTCCATGAGGAGAAAGCCTTGATAGTCGAGCTTGTCGGCGATGTCGGCGCTCTGGCTCACGTCGACATGCCGAAAGCCTTGGCGTGAGACGAAGAAGAGGAGGCTTTCGAAGTCCGAGATCGGGCCATAGAAGCTGATCTCCGGATCCATCCTGGAGCGGACGACCATCCAGAGATAGGGGAGGACACAGGCGACGAACGCGATGGCGAGCATCCGCGGCGACGCGCGAAGCACCTCACGTCGCGCCGGCAGGAGGAGCAGGACCAGGCACGGTGTGGAGAGAAGCATCAACGGCCAATGGTTGGCGAGACTCAGCCCGAAGACTCCGGCAAAGACGTAGAGCACCCGGAGGTTCTTCGTTGCGAGGAACACCAACGCCAAGTAGAAGAGACAAAAGAAAAAGAACGTGTTGAGCGTGTACGTCTCGGCGATGATGGCCTGAGACCAGAACGTCGCCGACAGCCCGTACAGCACGGCGCCGGTGTAGGCGCTCACGGCATCGGCAACTAGGGCGCGGACGACGAGCCACAGCGCGACACAGGTGAGCGCGCCGAAGAAGGCGCTCAGCAGGTGGACCCTCAAGGCGATGGATCCGACCGGCAGCAGCGTGAAGAGCTTGCCGAGCAGGGTGAGCAGCGGATAGCCGGGCGGGTGGTCGATGCCCAGGAAGTAGGACGACATGATGAAGAGACCGTCGTCCTCGAGGGTGACGGTGCGCGGCGCGCTGTAGGCGTACAAGCCGAACAGCGCGACGAACACGACCACGAGATGGGGCCACTGCTTCTTGAGATTTAGGGGTGAGACGTTCGGCCAGGTCGAGAGGGACGAGGCCAGGAGGGTGAATCTCGAAGTTTGGGGTGTGTCACGGCGCGCGCCTGGGACCGGCGGCTGCCGTTTGAGTCCGCCTCGGCCTCGTTTGGCCATCGGCCGCCGCATCCTACTACGTGCCTTGACCGTTCTGATTCCTTCCCCTATCCTCGGCAGGATTTCGAGGCGCGCCGGGAGGAGGCCGAAGCCATGAAGCTCGACGACCGGGTGGCCCTCGTGACGGGCGGCGGCTCGGGCATCGGCCGCGCCATCTGCCTCGCCTTCGCGGAGGAGGGGGCGCGGGTCGTCGTCAACGACACGCGTCTCGAGGAGGCGGAGAGGACGGTGAAGGCGCTGAGCGACCCGGCGCGCGGTCGGGCGATCCAGGCCGATGTCGCCGACAGCGGCCAGGTCAAGGCGATGTTCACGACGGTCGAGCGCGAGCTCGGGGGCCTCGACATTCTCGTGAACAACGCGGGCATCGCCGTGGGCGCGGACGAGGACCGCGAGGGGCTGCGGCGGAAGTTCGAGGCCCGGATCATGGAGGCCGTGAGCGGGCAAGGCATCCAGACCCACCTGGACGTCACCGAGAATCTGAGCGATGCCGCGTGGCGTCGGATGCTCGCCGTGCACCTCGACGGGACGTTCTTCTGCACGCGCGAAGCGCTCCGGCTCATGAGCCGCCGGAACCGCGGCGCGATCATCAACCTGTCGAGCGTCGCGGCGCTCATGGGACTCGAGTCCGCGCCGCACTACAGCGCCGCGAAGGGCGGGATCCTCGCCTTCACGCGCGCCGTGGCGCGCGAGGTCGCCTCGCGCGGCATCCGCGTGAACGCGATCGCTCCGGGCTTCATCGACACGCCCATGACCCAGCCGATGTCGCCGCTCATGCGCGCGGCGGCGCTCTCCCGGACGCCGCTCGGACGCTGGGGCGAGCCGCGTGAGGTCGCGGCGACCGCGCTGTTCCTCGCGTCCGACGACGGGTCGTTCTTCACGGGCCAGTGGCTGTCGCCGAACGGCGGCCTCTTCACCGGCTGATGACGGTCGAGCGCCGCGAGCTCTCGGTCCGCGGGACCCCGATCCACCTCCTGACCGCCGGCGCGGGTCCCCCCCTGCTCTTCCTCCACGGCGCCGGCGGCGCCGGACGGTGGCTTCCGTTCCAGGAGCGTCTCGCCACGACCTTCACCGTGTACGCCCCGAGCCATCCCGGCCACGGGGGCTCCCCGGACGCGCCGTGGATCGAGCACATCTCCGACCTCGCGTTCCACTACCTCGATCTGCTCGACGCGCTCGGCCTCGACCGCGTGCGCCTCGTGGGCGCCTCGTTCGGTGGCTGGATCGGCGCCGAGCTCGCGACGATGGCGTCGCACCGGCTCCAGGCGCTCGTCCTCATCGACCCGGTCGGCATCAAGGTCGATGGCTGGATCTACCCGTTCCTCTTCGGCATGGACGTGCCCGAGGTGGTGGCGACCGTCTTCCACGACCCGATGGCGGCGCTCGCGCTGGCGCCGCCCGACCAGTCGGTCGACACGCTGGCGCTCCAGTACCGCCAGGGCGCCGCGCTCGCACGCGTGAGCTGGAACCCGTACCTCTACGACCCGCTGCTGCGCCGCCGGCTCGGCCGGATCGTCGCCCCCACGCTCCTCTGCTGGGGCGCCCACGACCGGCTCGCCCCGTGGAGCCCGTGCGGCGAGACCTGGGCGAAGGAGATCCCGGAAGCGAGCCGGCGGGTGTTCGCGGACTCCGGCCACGTGCCGCATCTGGAGGAGCCGGCGGCGGTGGCGGCGGCGGTGATCGACTTCTGCCGCTCCGCGGAGGGCGGAGCGTGAAGTTCTACTACTTCCACCTGATGCCCTACCCGATGGACCACGCCGAGCCCTCGTCGTGGGTGACGCTGTCGAACCGCTACTACGACCCGGCGGTGGGGCAGCGACTCTACAACCAATACCTCGACCAGCTCGAGTACGCGGAGAAGCTCGGCTGGGACGGCGTGTGCGTCAACGAGCACCACCAGAACTGCTACGGAACGATGCCGAGCCCCAACGTGATGGCGGCGATGCTGGCGCGCCGCACCTCGCGCGCAAAGATCGCGATCCTCGGCAACGGGCTACCCCTCCGGGAGAATCCCCTCCGCGTCGCGGAGGAGATCGCCATGCTCGACGTCGTCTCGGGCGGACGGGTGATCTCCGGCTTCGTGCGGGGCATCACCGCCGAGTACTTCTCCACCGGTATGAACCCGGCCCACTCGCGGGAGCGCTTCTACGAGGCGGCGGAGCTCATCCTGCGAGCGTGGACGGAGGCAGGGCCGTTCCCTTTCGACGGCAAGTTCTACCGCTACCACTACGTGAACCCCTGGCCGCGTCCGCTCCAGAAGCCGCACCCGCCCGTCTGGTGCCCGTCGCAGGGCTCGAGCGAGACCGTCGAGTGGGCGGCGAAGCGGCGCTTTCCCTACCTCATGGTCTTCACCCCCATCAAGCGGATCGCGCAGATCTACGGCGAGTACCGTGAGGCGTGCGAGCGCTACGGCTACACGGCGAGCCGCTACCAGCTCACCGTCAACGTCCCGATTGCCGTCGCGGAGACCGACGCGAAGGCGCGCGAGCTCGCGCAGCAGCACGTCATGTGGGTGTTCAACGTCGGACTCCGCATGCATCCGCCCTTCTGGCGCCCGCCCGGGTACCTGACCGAGGCTTCGCTCCGGCGCCTGCTCGCGAGCCCGCCCACGCTCCCGAGCGAGCTCGGCTTCGAGGAGGCCGACCGGGAAGGCTACCTGATCTACGGCAGCCCCGCGACCGTTCGAGACAAGCTTCGGGTCTTCTCGGACGAGCTCCGGGCCGGAATCCTCTGCTCGGGACTGAACGGCGGGAGCCACGAACGGACGCTCGAGATGATGGAGCTCTTCGCCCGCGAGGTCATGCCGCACTTCCGAGAGGACGCCCACGTGGACGAGACGGCGGGCGTCGGTCGATAGGCGCGGCGGAGCGATCGCGTGCGTCCGATTCCACGGCTGGTCGTCGCGCTCGCACTCGCCGTGCTGGCCGTGGTACCGGCGGCGTGGGCGGCCGAGACGTCGCTCCACCTGGTCCTCACCCCGTCCCAGAAGCCGACCGATCTCCTCGCGGCCGGCGAGGAGTTCGGTCGCGCGCTCGGGAGGCTCGTCGGCGCCTCCGTGCGGGTCACGGTCGCGTCGGACTACGCCGCGGTCGTCGAGGCGCTCCGGAACCGGACCGCGGACCTCGCGTTCGTGCACCCCGTCGGGTACGTCCTCGCCAACCGCGAGGCCAAGGCCACGATCGTCGCGCGCAACCTGTGGCACGGGAAGAGCTCGTTCACGTCGCGCCTCTTCGTGCGCCGCGACTCCGGTCTCACGCGGCTCGAGGACCTCCGGGGCAAGACGATCGCGTTCGTGGATCCGGCCAGCTCCTCGGGCTACATCTATCCGATGGTGCTGCTGATTCAGCGGGGGCTCGTGCAGAAGGCGGACCCGAAGACCTTCTTTCGCGAGGTGGTCTTCTCCGGCGCCCACGACGCGTCGATGCGCGCGCTGCTGAACGGTCACGTGGACGCGATCGCGTCGTTCGACCTGGCGCGCGAGCAGTACCTCGCCGACCCCGCCGAGCGCGAGCGGATCACGTGGGTGGCGGAGACGGAGCCGATCCCCGAAGCGGGGATCGCCGCCCGCGCCGGCCTCGACCCGGCGACCTTCGCCCGGGTCCGCGCGGCCCTCCTCCAGATCCGCGGACCCGCCTACGCTCCCCTGCTCAAGCGGCTCTACGAGATCGACGGGTTCGCGCCCGCCGACGACCACGACTACGATCCCGTGCGGGCGGCGATGGACCTGCTCGGCGTCCGCCCGCGCTGAGCCGAGCCTGTCGCCGAATGGAATTGATGATCGAGGTCGCGGGGCTCTCCGTCGTGCTCCCGCCCGACACGGTGGCCCTCGACGGCATCGATCTCGCCGTCCGCGCGGGCGAGTTCGTCGTCATTCTCGGCCGGAGCGGGGCGGGCAAGACGACGTTCCTGCGCTCGATCAACCGGCTGATCGACCCGACGGCAGGTGTCATCCGCGTCGCCGGTCGCGCCGTGACGGGTGCGAGTGCGGCCGAGCTGCGCCAGGTCCGGCGCCAGATCGGGATGATCTTCCAGCAGTTCAACCTCGTGCGCCGCGCGTCGGTGCTGGACAACGTCCTCGCGGGACGGCTCGGCTACGTGCCGTCTCTGCCGAGCCTCGTCGGCCGCTTCCCGGCGGGCGAGCAGCGGCTCGCGCTCGAGTGCCTGGCGCAGGTGGGGCTCGCGCACCTCGCCGACCGTCGCGCCGACACGCTCTCGGGAGGCGAGCAGCAGCGCGTCGCCATCGCGCGCGCCCTCGCCCAGGCGCCGGCGGTCATCCTCGCCGACGAGCCTACGGCGAGCCTCGACCCGCAGCTCACGTCCAGCATCATGGACATCCTCAAGACCATCAACGTCGAGCGCGGGCTGACCCTCGTGGTGAGCCAGCACCAGCTAGAGACCGCGCTCGCCTACGCCACGCGCATCGTCGGCTTCCGCCGGGGGCGGCTCGTATTCGACGGCTCTCCCCGGGCTCTCACGCCCGCGGTCACCGACGTGATCTACGGCGACGGCGAGGCGGGATGAGACGCGCCGCCGTGTTCGTCGGCGCGGTGGTCTTCGCGTGGCTGGTCTGGGACACGGGCGCCGACCCGGTGCGCCTGGTCCAGGGGCTCCCGTGGATCCTCGACTTCGTGCGGCGCACGATCCCGCCCGACCCGCGCGTCCTGCCCGCGGCGCTGGCCGGCGCCCTCACGACGGTGGAGATCGCGCTGCTCGGGACCGCGGTGGCCGCGGCCCTGGCCCTCCCCCTCGGGTTCCTCTCGGCGCGGAACGTCGCGCCCGGCGCGGTCTTCTACCCGGCCCGCGCGGTGCTGAACTTCTTCCGGAGCGTCGACACCCTGGTCTACGCGCTCGTCTTCGTCGCCGCAGTCGGGCTCGGGCCGTTCCCCGGCGTCCTCGCCGTCGTCGCCTACACGACGACCTCGCTCGCCAAGCTCTACTCCGAGGCGATCGAGGGGATCGAGCCGGGCCCGGTGGACGCGATCAGGGCGACGGGCGCCACGCGCCTACAAATATTGAGGTACGGTGTGCTGCCACAGGTGCTCCCGCTCTTTCTCTCGTACGTCCTCTACCGCCTCGAGACCAACATCCGCGCGGCGACCGTGCTCGGCTTCGTCGGCGCGGGCGGCATCGGCTTCTACCTCCAGACCTATCTCCGGATGATCGACTACCCCGCCGCCTCGACCGTCCTCCTCGTGACCGTCGCGATGGTGATGGTAGTGGACGCGATCAGCTCGCGACTGCGCGACCGGCTCGTCTGAGGTCGTCGAAGGTTAGAGCTGGCCGGAGTCGCCCCACCGCGCGAGCAGCGCGCGGTAGGCAGGATCGTCGTATCGGTCGAGGCGGAACGCCGGAGCATAGCGCGGCAACGGGCGCCCCACGATGTAGTCGGCCAGGAGCTCGGCCGCGCCGTTCGACGCCATGAGTCCGTAGCCCGAGAGCGCGCCGAGCACGTACGCCCCCTCGACGGGCAACGGGCTCGCGAGGACGCGGTTCTCGCGCGTCTTCGTGTAGTAGCCGCCGTCCACGACGTGCCGCGGCAGCCGCGGGAGGTACGCGGCGAGCGCGGGGAGCATCCGCGACATCCCACGCAGGACGATCTCCCCGTACGCAGGATCGAACTCGAGCGGGAACGTCGGCTCGACCGGCTCGACGTCGTATGTCCAGATCAGCAGCACCACGGGGCTCTCGCCGGCGCCCTCGGGTCGGCCGTGCACGCCCGCCGGAAATTCCTCGAGGAGCCGGGCATGGGCGGACGACCGCGCCAGCTCTTCCCGCTCCTCCATCGACCACGCGAGCCGCACGGGATCCGTCCAGATCATCATCGGCGCCTCGCGCGGCACCACACGGAGCACGTCGTTGAAGGCGACCTTGGCGTGACGCTCGCAGAACACCGGGAGCTCGACGCCGATGAGCCGACTGACCCGCTGGACGAACGGGCCCGCCGCGTTCACGAAGCGCGGGGTCGAGAACGTGCGCGCGCCGCCGCGCGTCGCTGCCGTGACGCCACGCACGCGCCCGCCCGCGACCTCCACGCGCTCCACGCGCCCCTCGACGAGCCGCACCCCCTTCTCGCGGGCGCGCTCGAGCAGGTACATGCCGAGCTGCTGGCCGCTGAACCATCCGCACCTGCGCGCGTGCAGCAGGGCGACCGTGTCCTCCGCGAGATAGGGAAAGTGCCGGCGAACGAGCGTGCGATCCGTGATGACGTCCGTGCCCGTCGGCTGGTCTTCGAAGCCGTCGGCGGGCGAGGGGCGGTAGTCGCTTCCGAGGCTCGCATGCATGCGGGCCGGTCCGACGCCGCGCGCCGCCGCCTCTTCGGCCGCCCGAACGAAGGTCGGGACACGCTCGGCGTCGGCGGTGACGAAGAGATAGCCGCGGCGACTCATCCGGAACGCGTTGCCGCTCTCGCGCGCGAGCTCCTCGAGGAGGTCGATGGACCGGTTCATCAGCGCGACCATCTCGTCGCCGGGGCCCGGCCACCAGTTGCGGTAGCACTCGGTCGACTTGTCGCTGGTGAGGGAGAGCGGCGGGCGCTCGTCCACCAGGACGACGTCGGTCACGCCGCGCCGCACCGCGAGGTGGTACGCGGCGGCGACGCCGGCGATCCCCGCCCCACAGATCACGACGTCTGCCGTCGGCGCGCTCATCACCGGAAAGGGTACGCCCCGCGCGTCCCCTTCGACAAGCCGGTCGGCCCGCGGGCGCCAGCGCGCTCGAGTTCCGGAAATCGACCGGTCGTCTCGTCGGTAAATGTCCTCACGTCGAGGCCCGTGGAAATCCCGCCGCGAATCGGTGGATTCGCCCAATTGTTCCTCGCGTACGACGCCGTAGCTTGAGACGAAGGACATGCGTGCACCGAAAGGGGGAACCGATTCACGGCGCAATAAACCGCGCGCTCGCCGAACGCCCGTATGGGACGGGCGACCGTGGAGCGCGAACCGACGGACCGCAGGAGGTTAGCATGCGTCACAGAGGCTCTGACAGTTCGAGTGTCCTCGCAGTCGCCGCGATGGTGGCGGCGCTCCTGGTGTGGCCAGCGGCCGGCGAAGCTCAACTCGGCGGGATCCTTCCCCCTGGAATCCTTCCCGCAACGACGACCGTCCTGAGCGACACCGGAACTCTTGCCGCCGGTACGAGCGACGCTCTGCAGGCGTCGCAGGTGACGGGGAGCATCCCTTCCCTGCTCACCGGCGAGGTCCTTCACGCAGTGACGATCGGCTACCCGGATGAGATCGACTCCGAAGCCTCGCTTGCCGCTCTCAGATTGAGCGTCGCCGGGACCAGCATCGGCGCCGACTTCATCATGGCTCGGGCGATGACGCTCGCGGGCGGCGTCGTCGGCACCTCCAACATCGACAATCTCTCGATCAATGGGGTGCCGGTCCCGGTGACCGGGGACCCGAACCAGACGATCGGCATCCCCGGCGGCGTGCTGGTGATCAACGAGCAACGCGTCTCGGCGGATGGCACCACCGTCGTGAACGCGCTTCACGCGATCGTCGACGGGGTCGCGGACGTGGTCGTCGCGTCTGCGACGGCCGGTGCCAGCGGCGGGAACGCGAAAGCAGCGCAGGCGACGACCTTCTGAGGGCCAAGGCCTTGCTGAGGACAAACAATCGAAGCGCCTCGATGCTAGTGGGAGGAAAGAGCGATGCGTAGAGTCGTCAGCGTGCTCGGAGTAACAGCGTTGGTGCTCGTCGGCGGCCTCGCCAGTGCGGAAGTGTCGCCGCCGCCGCCTGGGGAGTGCGATTTCGTGACCGGCGGCGGCTTCATCATCCGCGACAGCGGCTTCAAGGCGAACTTCGGCGTCGGTGGCGGATGCAAGAAAAACGGTCCAGACGCCCCGTTCTGGGGTCATCTGAACTACATCGACCATGAGACAGGGCTCCACGTACACGGGACCAGCGTTACGGGCTACTTCATTATCGACGCGACCACGCGTGACATCTGCGGCGAAGCCACCACGAACCAAGATGGTACCGTCTTCTATCGCGTGACGGTGGACGACCAGGGAGAACCCGGTGTCGACGACAGGTTCATCATCAGGCTGAGTTCGGGTTACACCACCGAATCCGACTCCAACAACACGCTCGGCGGCGACGGCCCCGGGGGCGGCAACATCCAACTTCATAAGTCCAACCCTTCGACTGCGGGGTCCCCTGGCGGCTCCTGCGGGGTGTAGGAGCGAATGGCTCGGGCGGGAGCGGCATTCGCCGATCTGCGTGACAGGCGCTTCTAGCTACTTTCCGGTGCGAATCGGGCCAAGGGCGACCCGTGTT
>WNFO01000783.1_pt1 | contig 23807 bp, 29 predicted proteins | sample 5400251 | NCBI WGS metagenome assembly WNFO01 (sample SAMN13153354, study PRJNA577476) | soil metagenome | isolation source: 100 cm saprolite under Madrone tree | place: USA:California | collected 2016-06-14
AAAAAAGGTTTACTAATACTGAGTGCACAACTTAGCAGAACTGGGAATTTAGAGTCTCAGTCACATCTGAGACATGTGGCAGTTTTTGTGCTTACAAATCTCACATGATTGGTTGTGGAATTAGGTCAACTACCAGAGTGTCACTCAGTTAGTACCACAGTGGGGGACTGTGGCAATTCTGGTTTTCCACAATTTGTCACAATTACATAAACACCACGTTGCATGGTTCATATCTTATCATGATGTGTTGGAGTTTGCCAGATTACCTGAACTTAATTTTTTCAAAATGGTGTGATAAGGTTATTTAAACATGTTGTAATTACTACTCAGAAAATAAGTTTTTTTATCATTCAGGAAGTGCTGTTCAAGGCCTCGCTAAGCTCACTTCTGCATATAACCCTTTTTAGGATAAGCGCTCACCCTGTGGTAAGACACCAACTAAAGTACAGTAGTGTCTTTGGGACGCAACACGCTATGGGGAGAAACTACAAACCTTGGTGGTTGTGCCCATCAACCAATAAGCTCTACTCTATTCTCAATGTTGACTCTCAGGCTGTCTTGCTTCTCTTTCAAGAATCGAACTTCTTCCCCGTAAGCGCAGATAGTCAGAATCCCTGACAAGTCATCAGTAAACCTGCACAAAACTTTTCTAAGCTTGAGCAAGTGAAAAAGTATGAAAAGTACGAAAAGTGCAAAAGTAACCTGTTTTTTTGCCAAAAGTTGATTTTGGCCATTTTGTCAAAAAGTAAAAAAGCTGAAAAAGGTTGTGAAAAGTGATCAAAAGTCATAAAAGTACCACTCAATTAGCATGAGTCAACATCAACTTTTTTTACTTTTTTACTTTTTTACTTGCCCAAGTGAAAAAGTGAAAAAGTTTTTGCACAATTTACTGATGAAGGACTCAGAGAAATGGGAGTATGATACCAATGACCGCAAGATAGCATCGAGCCGCCGGGAATGGTGACTGCCTCGTGGCTAAATATACCAAATCTTCATGTTTGTGAACTCGAAGTACGCACTGCATGTTCATCGTTCATCCCCCTGGCACTCACAAGACAAAAGGCAATGGTCATGGCATAAAAGACAAATGCGATAGCAACAGCAACAAGGGACAATGGGAGGACTCGGACGATTGAAATCAAGGTGATGGCTCCGATCATTGTAGATAAGTTGAAGGTGTTGAGGTGCATGGTAAGGAAGGACTGCAAAAGTCGGTTCATTATACGGCCAAGCGACTACGTACAATTGTCAGTGCCAGGAGAATTCAGCTGAGTCGATGGTTCTCCACTCTGTATTGTAGCCTCTCTATATAATACCTCGAGGCCTGATTAGACAAAGGCGGTGCGGCCCACAAGCTAGTACTCGAGCCATCCGGCTGTGCTCTGGGCAAGTGTATGCCAGTGCATACACGTTCTCTCCGGTTATGTCATCCGCACGACAAGGGGGTTCCTGTTTGTGAACGTCGAAAGAGGTATTGTAGGAACGGAACTACGTATACCCGAGCCAATATGCATATGCATCATACCAAATACGCGTAACTCACAGTACTATATGCTGCCGGCGCGGCAGCGATCATAGCCGGCTTCATCAAGGGCAAGCCAGGACTCAGACTCAAAACGGATCAATATCCCAGCAAGCTTTTGCCAGCTCGGTCTATTATCAAGTCATCTGAGTCATCGTACGAAGAAAAGGTACTCCATATAAGAAGAAAAAAAAGAATATGTGAACGACGCCAGATCATTTTTGGGGGAAGACAAATTATTTGTAACGTGGAGAGATGCGTAAGTGGGCGTGGGCATGGCGTCGTGTTATGTCGAGCGTGAGTTTGGCATGGTAACAAACAAATGGTATGGCATGGTGCGATACGGTACGATTTTTCATAGCGTCAGAGGGTTCACTGGTACCAGTAGGTCCTTGGCACAAGCGCAAGTCGAGGTGCGTGGATGATAGATGTGAGGAGTAAGTCAGAGGAACAAAAGACGCGAGAGAGAAGAAAGCGCAATAAGTTGGGGACCCTCAGTTGTCCGGGCCCACGCCATTCACTATCGCTTCCACGATGCTCTGGCATGCGTTCATAATCCGACTTTCGGGTTGGCCAGGATAATACCACGCCGAGATTCCCTACATTCACACGCACGGAAATGAGGTCCAGGTCGTATCAGAGGAGTTGGGGGTCAACTCACGATCATAACATAAAACGAAAGGAGGACCCAACCCTCAGCCCAGTTCGTTTTTGCATCTGCCGTAACGTAATTGACGAGGAAGCACGCCCCGACGAGGAGGACGACTTCGAACATATCTTAGCGGCAAAGGTCAGCCTTTCTGTATTGTACTAAACGATGTTACATTTTTCTCTTACCGAAGAGCATGGACACGGGCTTATTCAACCACCAGCCAAGGAGGGTGACGAACGGCATCCAAAAAAGCAAGAACTGGATGCTCAAGTCGATCGCGCGCGCCTCGGCAAGGAGGTCTGGAGGCTGCGGCGCTTTGAAGAAGTGTCGCAGGCAGGAACGGACGAAGAACACGATGGCGACGGCGCCGTCGGCCGAGAAGGATACGATTGGGAGGAGGACTATGCCAAACCACCTATGTTAATGAGATTGAGCAAGAGCATGCTTGCAAAGATATGAAAGCGGGAGGAGAAAGCGCACTCTTCTTTGATATTTGAATTTCTTTGGACGAAATTTATGCTGTCGACGAGCTGCGTGGAGAGATGAGATGAAGATGTCAATTGAAAGAGACAGGTTAACATACAAATTCGGCTGTCACGCCCATGAGCGCAACTGTGATAACTAGGAGGATGATACACGCCCAGGGATTCACGCCGGGCTCTGCCTCAGCGAGCTCTTGTTCCTTGCGCAGTCTTTCTGCTGGGATTTCGGGGTGTGGCATAGATTCATCGTTGTCGTCTCCCGGAGGATCATGCAAGTAGATACGCGAGCAGACGTAGCTGAGAGTAGGTTCAGTTAAGACCAAGGACGAAAACATGGTTGAGAGGGGGCGCACATGATGAGGAGGATGACGGCAAAGCCACGACTCATGCGGAGTAAGTCGCGCCGGAGAGAATCTGATGGGCCCGTGGAGCCCCCGACGCTCCGGGTGTCTATTGCAGCGAAAAAGGCCGCGGGAACGGTTAGGGCAAGGACACTAATTTCAGTTTGAGCTCTGACTACAACGATAAGGTCAGGAAGGTGGCACAAACCCGACTGTGAGAAGAGTGAGGTTTAATTGGGACCGATGAGGGTGTAGCTGCTGTTCCCATATTCTAACACCGCCAGTTAAAAAGGTGGTTCCCGGAATGAGCAGTAGGTGGAGAAGAACGACGCCTATAATTGATCAGCCGTGAGAATGCACGAGGTGAGATAGCCTCGACACTGGGCGCTCACCCGTGATTGTAGATTGGAGAAGCTTGAGCCTATTTGAGTCAGCCAAAGCCTATTGCGTGCATTAATATGGTAACATACTCGCATCGAACGAGAAGGATAACTGCGAGAGTAGCTTCGACGGCACTGGGAATGAGGAGTCGGCATGGTCAAGTCATGGGCCGATAAGGCGGACATACTTGTTCAACGTGATTATGATCAAGTCGCCCAGGTCTGGACCGCAGTACATTGCGAGCTGCTCTCCGCTCCAGTCAAACATTTTTTCGAGTGAGATGATAGCGAGGAAACAGACTAGAAGGGAACTTTGTGAACACAGAGAGGGATGGCAAAGGGTTTTAACATACGTGCAAAGGTGAGCCCATGTGTCCATTCGTGGAAGTGGGATAACCAGGCGAGTGGAATGAAGACGAGCAAAGCATTCAGCCCTGCATTGCGAGAGGTGAGTAGAGCATCCGCGCATATATCCGTGCAAGACTTACAGGAAGAGAAGGCAATGGCACGTGCACTCTGCTTCCAGCCGATCCACCGTCTTTCCTTGCCCGACAGACCACTCCAGAAACGATGGTGGAAGGGACGGGAGGATTGAGTGGCCGTGCGCGGTAATAATTCACTGTTCGGCGCGACTTGGTTTTTGGGCGCCATGAGTTGTTGGGGGGCCGGTAGCGGAGAAGGGAGTGGGAGAGAAGAGGACAATAGGCATGGCCAGGCTATATAATCGCCTCGTTCCGTGGCAAACCCGTTGTGTGCGCCAGGAACATGTCCGGCGCATTTCCCTGTCAGCGCGCGCGTGTGTGAAACTTGCCCACCGTCACAGCCACGTGGCGGGACAAACAACCACGGAAACAACGATCAATCGTCCGCTGACCATGTTTAACCGTCCATCAACGCTAACAACAATCCCTCTCGAACTCATCGACCACGTATTGTCTTTTCTCTCCTGGCCAAATGACCTCCACTCCCTCCTCTTCATCAACAAATTCCTCTATCCTATCGCTGAACGCACTCTCTACCGCAATATCGGCGATCTCCCAGCCAGGCGCGCCGTGCGGCTCCTGCTCTCTCTCGCGAATGCCCCTGCAGCCAGATGCGCGCTTGTCAAGAGCCTCTCGCTCGACTTTAGCGATAACAGAGTACTCTTTGCCCTCGAGCTGCTCATAGCCAGGGTACTCAGGCTGTTGCCCTGTCTCCGCTCTCTCAACGTCGAGGTGTCCATCCACGAAAACAGACACCGCGCTCTCGCATGGATATTCCCGAGGGATGCACCCTTCAGGCTGCTTTCCTTCGCAACTTCCATCAGGTCTGTGTTATCTCCAGTCGATTTTTTCATATGTGGTACTGAATGGGCTTACTATGCTATCGTAGGCTCGCCCAAGATCTAGCCACCTTCCTCGAGTCCCAACCAGAGATCCGCGACCTCTCATTACGTGGTATACCCGCATATACCTCAGACCCATTTACGATTCCACCATCCGCACTTCCCCATCTTGAGAGCTTCCGCTCAGTACATGTTGACCCAGACACCCTCGGCGAGGTGAGCGCTTATCCACCCATACATCCGAGAGTGACCACCTCCCCTGGTGCTATCGTCTATTAATTGTCCGTCCTATCATATTGATATCTGCGCCGCCAGGTAATCGCAACGCGCCCAGTACAGGGCATCTCTCTCTCCCTATTCTCAGAACACGGCTATCGCGCGCTCGAGGTGCTCGCACGCACCTCGACACCCGTCCGACGCCTAACAATCCTCATTGTCGATGCGTCGGCGCCGAGCGAGCTCTTCCCACAGCTCGCAGCACGCCTACCTCACCTCGAAGCACTGCACATCGTCGCCCTCGTTCAGCAATACAACCTCGTACGTCACCACCCTTTCTTCTCTAACGCCCCACCGGTGATGCTGAATGTGGAGAGTTGCTCAGGACACGCTGCTCGCGTCTGCCCCGCTGTTAGAAGCCTTCGCCGGCTTGCGGTTTCTCACGTTCATAGCTAGTGGCGCGTCGTGTTATGAGCTCGATGATGAAGCGACTGTCGCGGAGCAATGGGCTCGTGCGTGTCCGACCCTGACGACTATCATCCTACCAAAAGGCCGGGTATGGTTCGCGGGTAGTGAGGGCAGATGGGAGCATTCGTAATAAATATATATGTATTCATTTATGGGCCTTTCGTCTTTGTCTCTTTCGGTCCGGCTGAGGTTGGGATTTTCTCTTGTACATTAGGCAACGATTCTAAAGCGGTGCCGTTCCGTTCTCTACTACAGTGTTGATCGCATCACCACCTGCATCACGACCAAGCGACCAAGTTGCGACCAAATGTGATCGAGATTCGGTAACTGCTTCCGCTCCTTAGTCTGCTCCCGAGGTCTGCTCCTGCAGTAGACGCCCACTAGCACATGCTTGGTGCCTGGCGCTTGCCCAGTACCTCCTGTGACATTGAACAGAAAGACGACCGGTCCAGCAAAGAAAAGGAACACGGAGAGAGTTAGCAGGATTGGCAATCCCTCAATGACCCTGGAAATATGCATCTTTTCCATGCCATTGGGAAAGAATGCACGCATTCGCGCTCGCTTCTCTGGGCTGCACCGTGCCAGCTGAGTGACCCTGATATATCGACGGGCCCATTGATGTGATGATGTTTCCAGCAGTGCACATGTGAGGCTGATCACCAGGCTCAAGAACCAGAGTGAATTAACCCAGATGGCATAACTCGGGGGAGAGAATGTAATATTCTTGGCCGGACTGTCACTACCTCACACTGTCAGTCACTATAACGTAGGTACGGTGGAACACAATGTCTAATGTCCACCCCTATCATCCGCACCATCATCACCCCCGTCCACTCACATATCTTAGTTGAATTTTAATCCCATTTCCAAAGGGGCTGGTCATGTGAGAAACACGAGACACCTTCACCAACTGTCAACAGATAATGCAACGGGGGCCACATGGGGCACAGCCGACACCACAGCAGCTACCACAACGGTCGCCACACCATGCGCCACAGCAGACATCACACCGGCAGACGTCACACCGGCAGACGTCACACAAGGCGCCACACGAGACTTGACAGCCGCCACTCACTTCGTGGTATTCTTCGTGGTATTGTACTCTCTTCTAAGGCGCAGGCGGTGGCGATGGACTTTCCTTCATCTCTGGGTAAGCTCTTGGTCTAGGTTGGTTGGTTCGGAGGTGGCTGCTTTGAAATGAAGGTGACGTACTGCATAGCCCTTGGCATAGCCGCCTCTTCCGGGTACATGATATCACCTGGTAAGGTCGTGGGATGCTTAGATTGATTTGGTTGGCCCTGCTCAGTTGAGGGAGGATTAGGGGAATGGCTATGGACCGCTCCTGGATGAGTTGGTTCATCCTGCTCTACGGCTTTCGGAGGCAATTTGTTCATTCTTGATGAGGGTTGTCCAACAGGGACAGGGCTCCTGTCACTGCCGCGATCCTGCCCTGGGTCTGGATGTACTGGAGAAGTGGCTCCCGTGCCTTGGCTCTGGGAACTAGGACTATGAGAGTCTCGGAGGGAATCAGTGACATGAGGATACGACGACTTTCGTTGCAGACATACTTTCAGGCCGCACTCTATCACCAGAGTCACTCCCCCCGTCCTTGCTCCCAGTCCGTTGTTGTGCCTTCCCTCCATCAGCTATGGAAAGTCCGGTGTCCACGTCGAGTGCCGTTAAATTAGTAATGTACGAACATGATTTAACTATAAAATACCTACGGAGAGATACTGACTCGTGTGGAAGGGAGCTTTCTGGGGGTGAGTTTTGGTATTGAAGGATATTCGAAACACGACCAGTTGTGGGATTTGGTTCGACATTAGCCCAGTTCTCGCGCCCAGCGGGCGCCATAACACTCTTCTGCTCTTCCCTCATCGAAGGTGGTCCCTTCACATCTCGCTCAGCTCCATACTCTATACTCTCGTTTCCTTTAATGCGGGATTTGGTCCTAGCGTCCTCTCCATTCACTTTCAGGGATAATAGTATTTTTGTACCTCCGTCCAGGATTAAGAGATGTGCTCCAGATACTGACTGGGACAGAGAAGTGAGTTCTGGCTCAACAACAGTATACTCTGGGACCACAGGCGGGGGTGATGCAGCAGAGGTGTCCTTGCGATCCTGTGGAGAAGGGAGATCTGTCGTGACAGGAGTATGTTCGTGGGATGCAGACGGCCTATGCGGTGCAGCAGAACCCTTATGGTCCTGCAAAGAACGGAGCTCTATTGCAGCAGGGGTATATTCGTGGGATGCAGGCAGCCTGTATTGTGCAGAAGGACCCTTATAGTCCTTCCGAGGAGGCTCTGTGGTGAGAGCTCCTCTAGACGGTGCCTGGGATTCGTATAAAAGCGTGTCCCTCGGTGGGTGCATTCGATTGGATGCTAACTTCGCCAACGCCGGTTCTGGGGGAGACAAAGACGGTGATATGGAGCGCTCGGTCGATCCAAAGGTGGTGAAGGTGTGGATGGCTTAACAGATGGTTGGACGGAAGCAGTGCGATGCGATGAACTGTCCTATCCATAGGCGTGGGAACGAACTACTAAATATGTGCTAAGTAGCGAGATAAGATAAAATTATAGTAAGCCCATCCCGGGCCCATGCCTCGTGTATCCACCCAGGCTCTATTACGACAGCCACATCCACATGCAGGCCTGCAGTATGCCACGAGCAGTAAATGCAGAGCAGGGCTGGGGCTATACTCACTTAGCCTCATATCCGGCCCTATTCACTCAACGTGATCTCAATATCTCCTTCCATGGCGAGCACTGGCACCAGAAGACGGGACGATGATACTCAACAGTCTCTACCGCCGCCCAATGTTATGTCAAAGTCCACTAATATATCCCGAAGCGGGTCTTATCGAGCAAGCACTGGTCCGACACTGCAAGAGAGGCCGCCTCATGCGACCATGGCTAGGACGTCACTTTCGGATGAACGCATCGAGAGTGCCGCAGGCGCTAGCCCCGCGACCCCGCCACGGAGGAGGGAACCCCGTCCCACGGGCAATCAAACAACTGCTGTCCCAGCGGCAGCCTCAAGGGGTCATCAAACCACAACGGGGCAGCTTGACGTTGGGCACGATGCACGGTCTCGAGCTGGCCAGGTGAGCCCCCACGTTGGCATTAGTACTTTTGCTCGCCACCCTCACCTTCGGCCTCTGTTACAGTCTCCCCCTGATGTAGATAACACTCAAAGCGTTGCTGTGTATCCCATATCCTCCTCTCCGTTGTCGACTATATCCGCTTCAAAAGCAGCTCGTGCTGCGGAACGTGAGGTTGTAACAAGTCCTGGACCCATCTTGTCGGCAACTTCTATGCAGTTGACTTCGCAACTGCACCCCGTAACTAATGCACCCCCAATTCGGAACATGCTCACTCGGGCATTGCAAGGGAATGGCAGCAATATTTCCCTGGCGGCCCCTGTACCAGAAGAAAAGAGGGAATGGAACGAATCTCCCCATCGCCAGGGAGACTCGCATAACCAAAGAACTATTATCAGGCCCCACGCAAAGCAGGTTGGTCGCGCTGCTTCTACTGAGCCACCTGCCAATCCCTTCCCCTCTTATCGCCCGCCATTCTCATCGAGCGAAGAAAATGCGACTATGCCTCATGCCGAGCAATTTGATCGCACTGCTTCCGTCCGACCATCCGCTATGCCGTCCACCTCTTATATCCCCCCTTCCACTAAGCTGGCCTCCCCTTATCCCCCACGTCCCTCATCCACCGAAAGAAATGCGACTAGTGGACCTCACGCCGAGCCGGTTAGTCGCACTGCTTCCGTCCATCCACCGAAGCCTCCCACCCCTTCTTCAACGCCTTTCTCATCGAGCGAAAGAAATGCGACTAGACCTCACGCCGAGCCAGTTAATCGCACTGCTTCCGTCTATCCACCTGTTAAGCCATCCACACCTTCACCTTTGGACCGACCGAGCGCCTCCGTACCACCGTCTTTGTCTCCCCCAGCACCGGTGTTGGCGAAGATGGCATCCAATCGAATACACCCACCGAGAGACACGCTTTCATATGAACCCCAGGCACCGTCTAGAGGAGCTCTCACAACAGTGCCTCGGAAGGACTATAAGGACCTCTCTGCTGCACCACACAAGCCGCCTGTGCCTCCGGATCATGCAACAGAGCCTCATTTTCTGCAGGATCATAAAATTCCTTCTGCTGCACCACACAGGCCGCCTGCATCCCACGAACATACCCCTGCTGCAATAGAGCTCCGTTCTTTGCAGGGCTATAAGGGTTCTGCTGCACCACATGGGCCGCCTGCATCCCACGAACATACTCTTGTCACGACAGATCTCCCTTCTCTACAGGGTCGTTCTGCTGCACCACCCAGGCCACCTGTGGTCCCAGAACATACTGCTACTAAGCCAGAACTCACTTCTCTGTCTCAGTCAGTATCTGGACCACATCTCCTAAATAGGAGCAAATCCCGCATTCAAGGAAATGAGAGAATAGAACATGGAGCTGAGCGAGATGTGAAGGGACCACCTGTGAGGGAAGAGCAGAAGAGTGTTATGGCGCCCGCTGGACACGAGAACCGGGCTAATGACTTTGCCAATGTCGAACCAAATCCCACAACTAGTCGCGCTCCCAATATCCTTCAATACCAAAACTCACCCCCAGAAAGCTCCCTTCCACAGACGTATTCTTACCACAGCCGCGGGCATTATTCCAGCGTATCGTATCTTCCTGACACGAGCGACACGCTAAGGAAGGTAAGACGGCCTTCTGACTCATCTAATTGGGAGAAAGAAAGTGGATCCTGGACGCGATCTGAACACATTTTTTACGGATCGCAAGGCGGACGCTTCTCACCCGACTCACTTGTATACATTGGAGCCCACGACTCCCATAACGAATCCTTATCGGGATCAAACACGAATAGTTCTAGTGAGTCATTCGACGAGTCAGTATCTCTCTGTAAGTATTTTATGGTTAGATCATGTTCGAACATTTATTTGACGGCACTCGACGTAGACATGGGATGTTCCAAAGCTGATGGAGGGAATGCACAACAATGGGCTGAGAGCAAGGACGGGGAGAGTGGCTCTAGTGATAGAGTGCGGCCTGAAAGTATGTCTGCAACGAAAGTCATCGTATCCTCATGTCACTGATTCCCTTTGAGACTCTCGTAGTCCTAATTCCCAGAGCCAAGACGCGGGGGCCACTTCCCCAGCATATCCGGACCCAGGGCAGGATCGCGGCAGTGACATGAACCCTGTCCCTGTTGAAAAACCCTCATCTAGAATGAACAACTCAGGAGACCGGCCTCCGAAAGCCGTAGAACGGGATGAACGAACTCACCCAAGAGTGGTCCATAGCCGTTCCCCTAATCCTCCCTCAACTAAGCAGAGCCAACCAAATCAAGACCCAGGGCAGGATCACGGCAGTGACAGGAGCCCTGTCCCTGTTAGAAAACCCTCATCAAGGATGGACAACTCAGGAGACTGGCCTGGGAAAGCCGTAGAACGGGATGAACCAACTCACCCAAGAGCGGTCCATAGCCGTTCCCCTAATCCTCCATCAACTGAGCAGAGCCAACCAAATCAATATAAGCATCCCATGACACTACCAAGTGATATCAAGCACCCGGAAGAGGCGGCTGTGTAGTACGTCACCTTCATTTCAAAGCAGTTGCCTCCCATAACGTTAGATTGCTACAATGTTCTAGTCCAACCGACCAACCTAGACCAAGTTCTCACCCAGAGATAAAGACAAGTCTACCGCAACCGCCTGAAATGAGAGTACAGGACAAAATAACGTGTTGCGGCTGCTCTTGCATTATTTGTTGACGGTTGGTGACTTTGGAAGCGGAAATAAAATTCAACTGAGATATTAGACCAATATTTGAATCGAAGCTTCGCGCACGTGCGAGTGCACACTGGATTAGTCTGCCGCGTTTGGCGCCTCGTCTCGTTATGATGAAAGTTCTTATTCATGGTCGGTAGTGTTTGCGAGCAGGTACTCTTGATATTTTCTATCGGTAGCAGGTTCTCGGACACTATCACACTGGGCAATTTTTAATCGCTAGACAGCCAGTCAGCAATGCTTCTTTGGGCACGGTTGATTGCTAGTTTTGTATTTTATCCCCGAGCATGATATCAGAGTAACTGATTTATTTGCGCTTCAATTGGTTCCGCACACGTGTAATGCTATATTATCGTCGATCATCATGCATTTAGATGCATTTGCTGAGTGGACTGACCGATCGAGCCCCAGACGGGCGAGCTGAGGTAGCGTCGTGGGCCCCGTTAATGTCATAAGGTTTGGCGCCAGGCATGTCACAGCGAGTTGAAACATAGAGTTTGGGTTGGGTAAAGACTCGTATAGACTTGGTGGTTGGATCGGGTCTCGAATGAGGGGACATGGGTCAGGGATCAAATGGAAATGAGTAAGCTCTGATCACAGATGTGCTGAAAATACACAGATACAGAAACAATGCAAAAAACCGGTATCTAATTGTCTGCGCTCGGAGATACACAGAGAACGAGAGAAGAAAGAAAAGCAGATACCGAATGGGGTTCCCTTTTTGGCTACTGTAGCAAAATATTCTAGCGCGAATGTGTCAACTTCGAAGACGAGTCGAGTAATCACGGTGTAAGTAAATGAGTCGACGAAGAAGTCCGTACATGATTATTCGAGAGCACAATGTGCTCCAAGGCCGCTCATGATTTTGATGTCGAAGTATCAGTCAATATGAGATTTCTCGTGCTGGAATGTCGTGTTCGTTGCAACGTGGCGACAAGAAAATCAAGCCAAAACCGAAAGAGAATAAGTAAGACTCACCCTAGTTCCGACGACCAGTAGAACTGAATACACACGAAGGATCCCAGCTACGCCAGCCACCACACCCCATCCAAGCAGCGGTAAGAATAGATCGTCGACATGTCGCGTTTTACCACAGAAAGTGCGGCCCACATTGTCCAGTCCATGGCCATGCCGCCGCCGATGGAGGCTGCCGTTCCTAGTAACTTGAGTTAATGAGTGCACCATTCGTGCCTGGCGACACGGTTTTGAGAGTCGTGAGAACGATGGGAGGCGAACTTGACAGAATACCAAGCTGCGCATAGGCGCATCACCCATGCAGCGTGCAAAGTGCCTGTGTAAACCTATCAATGCGTGAGAATCCGACGGGGGAAGGGGGAAGGAGAGATTATAGTAAAACGCACCGGAGGACCATCATGATCCATGAGTCGTGCCCAAGTCGAGTAGACACCATGTTTCATTCGTGTACGGGACGCGACGGACGTCAAAGAGAGCCTCTGCCATTCCTTCTCACCACAGGGTACCATGGAGCGTGCAGTGTCCCCCAGCCAAGAGTCGCGATGATCGCGCTGGCAGAGTTGGAAAACACTTGCGCGGCAGTGCAGTTGCCCGCGAGGGCTGAGCGCTGATCGCTGATCACGCCCGTCCTGGAGCGCGGCCTTGCGTGGCTGGCCCGCGCGCATACAATGCGACGAGTTCCGGGTATATGTGGTGCTAGGGAGAACTCAGAACATCTTGGGGAACATCTTAAGATGGACCAACTTGAAGCAGCGATGTATTATGTAATGCAGAACTACGGATGCCACGTGCAAACAGCGCAGCAGAACAGTCACGTCTATACACTGTCTATATTGACCCTACTTGCCAAACATGATCTCAATATCTCCCTCTGTGGATCCTGTGGCACTGAGAGGACGGCGATGACACGGAGCTAGTCCTCTCGCCGCCCGAGCCTGATGACATGTCGAAAAAATTGGGTCGACACCTAACTGGACACATACATGGAAGCTTCACACATGATGCGTGTGTTCGCAGTGGGGTTGAGTCTTCTATATCCTTCCATCCTCGAGGACAAGACGTACCTATCCTATGCCGTATACGTTATCGGAACACATTGTACGTCTCCGGACACGCCCTTTGCCCTCGTGTTTCATGACTTGTCCCATAGTAAGCATTCTTACACGCTCGCCAATTTTATTTTACACTAAGGTGCAAGGCCAAGCAGCAGATGCGATACCAGCATCTCATCTCTTACTGGCACAAGCCGGCCTCGAGATTTTCGATATCATCTAGGGTCGTTGAAAGGCTGTCGCGTTCCATCGATTCCATCAGCGAGCATTTCAAGGTGCAGCCACACTTAAAACACGAGTGAGGATAATTATAATAGCAATAACACGTGATGTTAACGGTACGTCGATCAGAGCCAAGCCCATGCCTCAGGCCTCATGTATGTGCCCGGTTGAACAGCGGCTACACGCGGACCTGCAGTATGCCACGAGCAATCGGCGCGGCGCAGAGCAGGGGACATTCTGGCCCTCTTAGTCTCATATCCGAGCGACCCTATTCACCAAACGTGATTTCCATATCCCCATTCCATGGCTAGCACTAGCACCAGAAGACAAGACGATGACACTTCGCGGTCTCCCTCGCTGCCCAATGTCACGTCAACATCTACCAAAATATCACAAAGTGGACCTCATCGAGTAACCATTGGACCGACACCGCAAGGGAGGCCGTCTTATGCAGCCATGGCTAGGAAGGCACTTTCGGATGAACGCCTCGATAGCCCCGCGGCGCGGCCCGCCGCTTCGAGTCCACAGTCACGGAGGAACCAAGCAACTGCTGCCCCAGTGGCAGCCTCAAGGGGTTATCAAGCAACAACAAAGCAATTTGGCGTTGAGCTTGATGCACGGTCTCGAGCTGGCAAGGTGAGCCCCAGCCCCCAGTGTTCAATTGGTGTAGTTCTTTCGGTTGTGATCCTCACCAGTGTCCCTGTCACAGCCTCCCCTTAATGCAGACCAGACGCAAAACGTTTCTGCGGATACCATATCTTCCTCCGAGGTATCCGGTATATTTACCTCAAAGGAAGCACAAGCTGCGCCACGCGAGGGTATAACAAGTCCTGAGCCCACCTTGTGGGCAAGTTCTAAGCAGCCACATACCGTAACTAATTCTCCCCCATCTCGGACCGTGCTGTCACCTCGGGCACCGCAAGAGTATGGCAGCAACGCTTCCCTGGTGGCCCCCAGATCAGAAGAAACGAGCAACAAGAATGAATATTCCAATCCCCAGGCTGACTCGCGCAACCAAAGCCCTGTTATCAGTCCCCATGTCGAGCAAGTATATCGCACTGCTTCCATTCGGCAGTCTGTTAAGTCCTCCACCTTTCATCCACCACCCTTCTCATCCGGCGAAAGAAATGCGAATAGACCCTACGCTGAGCCAGCTAGTCGCACTGCTTCCACCCAACCATCTGCTAAGCCATCCACCTCTTATCCCCCACCTTTCTCATCCAGCGACAGAAATACGACCAGAGCCTATGCAGGGCCAGTTGATCGCACTTCTTCCATCCAACCACCTGCTAAGCCGTCCACCTCTTATCCCCCACCTTTCTCATCCAGTGAGATAAACGCGACCAGACCCCACACCGAGCCAGTCAATCGCACCGTTTCCGTCCAACCAGCTTCGAAGTCTTCCCCTTATCCCCCACCTTTCTCATCCGAGATAAACGCGACCAGACCCCATGCCGAGCCAGTTAGTCGCACTGCTTCCGTCAAACTAGCTGCCAAGCCTTCCACACATTATCCTCCACCTTTCTCATCCGGCGAAGGAAATGCGACTACGCCCCACGCCGAGCCAGTTAGTCGCACTACTTCCATCCAACCATCTGTTAAGCCTTCCACCCCTTCTCCACCACCTTTAGATCGGACGAGTGCCTCCATATTACCGTCATCATCTCCCCCGGCACCGCCGTTGGCAAAGAAAGCATCCAATCGGATGTACCCACTGAGGGACATGCTTCCGTATGAGTCCCGGGCACCGTCTAAAGAAGCTCTTTCCGAATCATTCCACCCTCCCGTTGCAGACAGAGGTGCGCGTTCCGACGAGCAGGGCCGAAAGGATCCCTCAGATGTACCACACAAACCGCTTGCACCCCCAGAACATACCGGGCCTGCTTCAACAGAGCCTCCTTGGCAGGACTATAAGGACCGCACTTCTGCACTACACAAGCCGATTGCACACCCGGAACATACCCCTACTGCCACGGAGCCCCGTTTTCTGCAGGACCATAAGGGTTCTTCTGCTGCACCGCACAAGCCGCCTGCACCTCAGGAACATACCCCTGTTGCAACAACGCCCCGTTCTTTGCAGGAGCATAAGAGTTCTTCTACTGCAACCCTTACTGCAACAGAATTCCATGTTCTGCAGGACCAAACTGGTTTCTCTGCTACGCCACACAAGCCATCTGCGTCCCAGGAGCATACTCCTGTTGCAGTAGAGCTCCGTTCAGTTTCTCTGCAGGACCACAAGGGCTCTGTTATGCCACACAAGCCGCCTGCCCCTGCACCTAAGGAAAGTGACAGTGCTAACACAGAATCGCCTTCTTTGCAGGGTCGTAAAGACGCCTCTGCTGAACCACCCAGACCTGTTCCAGAGCATACCCGTGCGACGACTCACTTGAGCAGGAGCAAATCAGGCATTCAAAGAGCCGAGGGGGTCGAGCGTGGAGCTCAATGGACGTACTCACCTTCCCGCGACTTCGGGTATAATCCCAGCATACTGCAACCTCTCGCGGACTACGGAGAGGTGGGACGGCCTTCAAACTTATTCAATCCCGAACGCAAAGCCTCATTCGTGCATATAGGAAACCAGCCAAGGGAATCAAACCCGAGTATTTTTTCTAGTGAGCAGAGCGATGGGACAGTCACATCCCAGCCTAGTCCCTTGACATATAGAGGAAGCTCCGATCGTAGTCAAGAAACGTTGTTGAGCGATGCGGTGGGTGTAGAACTCTTGCCCACGCAGCCTTCTTCCGCAACGGCATCTCTCCGTGAGTAATTTATGGTTAGATTATCTTCGAAAGTCAATTTGACATCACTCGGTGTGTCCGGACGTTCGACAGCAAATGAAGGAAACGCAAAACGGTCTGAGAGCAGGGACAGGAGAAATGACTCTGGTAGTGATAGAGAGCAGCCTGAAAGTATGTCCGCAACGGAAGTCGTCATATCCTATGTGACTGATCTCCTCATGAGACCTTCCCAGTCACAATACGCCAAGCCAAGCCGCGAAAGCCACTTCTTCAGCAAGTCAAGGCATGCATCTCCGTGAGTAATTTATGATTAGATCATCTTCGAAAGTCAATTTGACATCACTCGGCATGTCCGGACGTTCGACAGCTAATGAAGGGAATGCACAACAAGGGCCTGAGAGCGGGGACAGGGGAAATGACTCTGGTAATGGAGTGGAGCGAAGTGACTGCTGGTGTGACTGGTGCCCTGACTGCTGCCATGACTACTGCGGTTGGTGCGTCATCTGTTGAAGGTGGGTAACTTTAGAAGGGGAAGTAAAATTCAACTGAAATATTGGGCCAACACATTGAATCAAAGTCTCGCGCACGTGTGAGTGCATACCGGGTCAGTCTGCCGTCCCCGAGGAGAAGACGGCCTATCCCATATGTTATTGAAGAACGTCATACCGTGACTGTGTGTGTCCAGATATCCCTCTATAGAGTTCACGAGCAGATACTCTTGATATATCTGTTGGTAAGGGTGGACTATTGTGTTTACTGATGCAGGGCACTGCCGGCCCGGCCACTCGACTGATTACGTAGTACTCTCTATGTATGTGCCTTAGGAGAGACAATTGCATCAGCGTCTCCCATCGCTTCAATATCTCTTATTGGTAGCAGGTTCTTGGACATCATCTTGTACAGGACAGCGTTCGTAGCATAGTTATTTGATTTGGCCACAATCACCTGGCGCCATACTATGGGCAGGGATTAAGTAATTTATTGTTTCTCATGTGATTTTCGCGTGTGTACAAGGACGTCAACGCCAACTTACTGTACGTGGACTTGGTCGGTGCAACCCAGATCGGGTCTCAGATGAGATGAGGGTCGGGTCGGAATTACAGTACGATAACGGTATTCATGCATACCTGTGTTGTCAGGGATCGAATGGAGACGAATCAGCTCTAGTCATACAAGTAGGTCGTCGTCGTGCTGGAAATACACAGATACCGTAACAATGCACAGCCCGGTGTTAAATCGTTCGCGCTCGAAGGTATACAGAAAACAAGGGACGGAGGAGATGGAAAAGGAGATACCAAGTGGAATTCTTTTTTTTATATAGCTAGGCGAAATATCCTAACGCCAATGCGGTCAATGTCGAAGAGATAAGATTGACCTAGTAAACGCGAGGTGAGTTGAGTTAACGCTGTGTAAGGAAACGAGTCGGTGATGTACGTACGTGATTATTCGAAAGCACATCAAGACCGCTCACAACTTTGATATCGGAATCGTCTTGAGGTACCGTCGAAGCATCAGTCAATATACGTTTACTCGTATTGGAATATTGTGTTCGTTGCAACGTGGCGCCAAGAAGCGAATCAAGCTGCGTAACCCCAAAACCGAAAGTGTGTCAGTACGGCTCACCCTACTTCCGATGATCAATCGACTGAACACGCACGAGGGACCCCAGCCCGCCGGCCACCGCACCCCATCCAAGCAGCAGTAAGAATAGATCGCCAGTCTGATCGCGACATGTGGCATTTTCCACAGAAAGCGCAGCCCACATTATCCAGCCCATGGCCATGCCACCGCCGATGGAGGCCGCCGTCCCTAGTAAAGACAGTGCACCATTTGTCCCTGGAGGCACGGTTTTGAGAGTTGTGAGAAGAATGGGCGGCGAACTTGACAGAATACCAAGCTCTGACGCGAGGGTATCACCCATGCAGCATGCAAAGTGTCTGTGTGAAACCGATCAATGTGGGAAAAGCCGATGAGAAAGGGAGGGGGAAGATCGAAACACACCCAAGGACGATGAATAGTAGCGCCCGACTCCATCCATGCGTAATGCCCTCATCGAGCGGACACCACCTTTCATTCATGTACGGCACGCTACGAACGCCAAAGAGTGCCTCTGCGACTTTGACGCCAGGGTACCCTGGGGCATGTAATGCCCCCCAGACAAGAGTCGCGATAAGCGCGCTGGCAGAGTTGGAGAACACTTGCGCGGCGGTGCGGTAGCCCGCCATGGCATGATCATGCCCGTCCTCGAGCTCTGCCTTGCGTGGCTGACCCGTGCGTGTAGCCCTGGAACCGAGGAGGTAGAAAGCGACGAGGACTATGCCAGGGGTACGGAGGGGCAGGGAGAGCATGGATATGCCTGTGAGGAAGGCAGCGGCACCACCGGAGGGAGAGAGGGAGCGTTTGCGGAGGCCATTGACTGAGAGTGCGGTGGCAAAGAGGAAAGGGACGAGGGGGAAGTCGTAGTGGAGCATTATGAGAGAGGTCGGAGGATGAGTGATGCTGGCGGAGGATGTGCCGCCTTTTGTCAGGGTTATGGGCGCCTCTTTGGCCACGAACCAAGTTGGTCGACTGTGGGCGATCTCGCCCAACCCTGCTGGTCTCGGCTGTCCCACTGAACGTAATATTTCCCCGAGTCACTCATTCTTCTCCACCTGACCGTCAAACTGACCTGCGCGCTTCCTCGCCACTAATCTGATCGCTATCGCCACCATCACACGAACCAACTCGTTCCTCCGATTGCTACGGATAACAGATGTCTGAGTCCTTGGCTGGCACATATACCCCAATACCTCTAAACGGTAAACTCGCTCTCATAACCGGCGCAACGTGAGCTCCAATCTCCACGACTCCATCTCTCTCACGATCGTGTACTCAAAAGTTAAAAATACGTCACCACGTCGTCGTCACACAGGGGAGGTATTGGAAAGGCTACAGCACGCCTCTTCGCTTCGCGCGGCGTTCATCTCGCGCTGCATTATTTCACGCAGCATGACGGAGCTATAGCGCTGGTCGAGGAACTGCGCGCTACCGGTGTGCGCGTTGCTGCGTTCCAGGCAGACCTCGCAGACTTTGATGCGGTGCGCGCCATGCATGCGAAGGTCGCCGAGGAGCTCGGGCATCCGGACATCCTTTACAGTAATGCCGCCATGGCGGGGTCTATGCTCGGCATCAAGGCCAAGATAGAAGACGCTAGTATCGAAGAATTTGAGAGATGTTGGCGGGCAAATGTGGGTGGCGCATTCCTGGTCAGTGGCACACTTCCACCCCAGACCCTGACAAGGGGATGCTGACGGTGTAAGCGCCGTGCTCAGCTGACCCAGCTGTGCGTCCCGCACATGGAAAAGCAAGGGTATGGGAGAATCGTCTTCTGCTCCAGTATTGCCTCTGGCAAGTTTTTCTTCGCTATCTGCACATATTTGAGATGATGACTCTATGTGCAGCCACTGGAGGAGTCCTCGGTCCTCACTACTCCTCTTCAAAAGCTGCATTACACGGTCTCATGCACTGGGTCGCCAGACAATACAGTAAGAAGGGAGTTGTAGGTACCATCATGGCAACAGTCCCAGTATACCATGTTGAGCTGGTTTGCCCTGGCAGACTTGCAATGCCGTTGCCCCAGCCCTAATCGCCAACACTGTCATGTTCAACAACCCCACTCCTGCGCATCGTGTGTGTAAAGCTGGCCTTTTCAAATCATTCGGTATTTTATTCAGATGAGATGACAGGATCTTGTTCCCGTGGGTCGCTTTGGCCAACCGGAGGAGGTTGCACAGGTAGTAGAGCTATTGGTTACGAACTCGTATATGACGGACAAGGTTCGTGGGCTCTATATTGTCGTTTTCTTTCTCCGTATATGATTCACAGATTGTGACGTGTGATGGTGGGATGGTGCCATCGTCCCTCGCTTGAAAGTAACCATGGGTCACGCTTGGGGACCCTTGGTTCTAGGTCAATATCAATGAATGATTTTGGGGATTTGTGCATAGATGTAGGAGAGATGAGACTTTTGTCAAACAAGATCGAATTTCAAATTTCATTGTGCGATGGACTGATAAGATAAGATCCTCCGTTCAATTGCCCAATTAGGGCCCGGCGCTAATGGCCGCACCGTGCGACTGGACGTCGCTCCGCCCTCCTCGCCTTTATCCCATTTCACCATCTCATGGTCCTAGTCTTCACCTCCCCCTCAAACCCCGCGCGATGGCATCCGTACTTCGTCGTGGCTCCTGCATTTCATGAGCCTATAATACTTTCACGTGTAAGGCTGGACGGAGTCCAGATGGATGGCCGGATGGGAGGAATCCGGTCGGGGAATGTGAGGGCAGAGTGCGGAGCTCAGCCTCTCTGAATCCGCTCTTCTTCTCGAAATACTGCCATGCCCAATATCCCTTGTTTCTGAAGCGACAGCTGTGATGTGGGTATCGAGAGTACATTCCCTCCCCCTCTCCTCCCTTCCCCCTCGCTGGTGCCCTCCTACTGTTTGTGCCTATCCTCTTCCTCTGACGGCACTCGGAGTTACTATATGCTAATAATTTATTCTGCATAGATGGGGGTGACTCCAGAGTAACTTCTACAATGGCCCTTCACCTGTTGCATTGGCCTCGTGGGTTGGGTCAACCACAATGCGCGAACTCGCATTCAATAACTTGAAAAAACGCAGTCGACCTCATTGCCACCCTCCGCGATTCCCTGTGGTCACCTGTATCCCGGACTGGTGCACGCCCAGTAGTTTGCTCGTGCTCGCATAGCACGCTCTCCCCCATCAACGAGGCTGTCTGCGGCATATGACTCATCACCGATCTCACAACTCATGACTGTTTATGAATGGGCTATGGAGTCTGATGGGGGGCAGGGGAAACGAAAGAGGTATGTTTGAACAGCCTTTCCATTGTATATCACACGCATATACTCGCATTTCTTTGACAGTGCTCAACTTAATCGATCTTCCATACAGTACTACGTCATATTCAGCGCTGCATTTACCTCATCCATAACTTGTGCGATGATTGGTTACCAGTAGCCGATTGCACGTGTGTGTATCCAGAAGCATAACGGAGAATTGGCAGTTGGAATTGACAGGTACGTGATTAAACTATTTGACTGTGGACTTTGACGATACGATCGCGTCAACAGTAACGCTCAGCGCTCATCCACTTTGTTTATTCTTGTGCGTCCACTTTATCCCTTGTGTATTTTTCTCTGATCCCTTGTCAGGTCCTCTGTTCAGCCGTGAGTCGCTCATCGTTCGCACGACTAAATAAATCAACTTGTAGCTGCTTTCAACGCTTCGACCAAGCTTGCAAGCTGTGTTGAAACAGGAATGTGGAACATAGATTAATATTATTATTTCACAGTAGATAGTTTACAGGAAGGCCAGGCACTGGTTTACGAGGTGACCGCCACAATGGTTGCGTCCACACGACCAAACAACAGTGGGCGGCCAGCTTTTTGCTTTTTCGGGCCGGAACATCGGAGCAACTTCCCACGCTCGGTTCTTTCCCCCGCAGCGCCGTGGCCCGCCAAAGACAACGAAAGCCGACACATTCTGCGTAGACAACCCCCCGCCCTAATTTATCCTGCATCGTCCCCATTCTTTTTCTCCATGATATGCCCCGCGCACACAACCCCGGCCCCTCTACCCTTCGCAACCGCAATCGGGTCACAAACAAGACCCGACTCCGCATCGTCCATGGCAACCTCGATGCGGACCCTCTGGCATTCGACGAGGACGAGGAGAAGGCCAGGATCGTGTCCACCGCTGGTGTTGATGCAGAGGATGCCAATGTGAGCCCACATTTTCTGCTACATCATTCCTCTCAGCCCCTCGTGTTGAGCGGCGCCTGGTGGCATTTTCTGATTGGCTGATACCGTGAGAATTTCGTCCCGCGGAATGCTGACTCATCACCTTTTTATAGGAACACCACTTACAAGCTGTCTTGTCAGCTGCCTCGCAACGCCACTCGACTTCCCGCGCCTTCCGTGTTCCAGGGGAGAAACCTCCCAAACAACAGGATGCCTATATCCCAATCCCGGATAATGCCGGACTTGTGGAAGACTATGAGTCTCTTTACACACCCAACTGGTGGCGTGATCCAGTCTCATACCTCAAGACCTCCGAGACGACTGAGGAAACCACTCAGGATGCCCTCGCCCATGGTTTTACCTATTTCATGGACGAGCGTGACAAAGAGTGGCTCGACAAGAACAACGAGGAAGCTCGTGGCGAAGGAACATCCGCTCAGGGTGCTGTTTCAACGTCCGGTACTACGACGAGGACCTCCCAACGAAGCGCAAAAGCGAAGGGCAAGGAGCCAGATGTCGCCCAACCCGTTGTCATTTCCGAAGACGAATTCGAACTTGTGATGGGGCTTTTTGAAAAGGTGACCCATGAGAAGACCGAGTTCCTTCATCACGTACGCTACTTTCCTTTACTCCTTGGACATGTTCAACTAACGTCCGATCATAGGGCCTTGATCAGGGCTCTCCTTTTCCACCATTTTCCGACTATCAGGAAACATTCTCCAGCATGCTGAGACCTGATACGTTTGCTGCGTTCACTGTTCCGTCATGGATTCCGCAACCACACCAATTACTTCGTTTTGCAAAGGTGATCTACCCTTACTGGAAGGAGCGTCGAGTTGAGCGAGGTGGCCACCGAATAATACCTACTCTCAATGTACGTCCGCTCTTTTTTTTGCCCCCTGTTTTATTTACGCTTCTCCACCTTAGTTTGACGAGTCAGATGTCAAAAATGAGTCCTACATCTGCTTTAGGCGGCGTGATGTCAAGGCGATGCGCAAGACCCGAGCCTCACAGGCATCTTCCTCAGAGAAACTCATGCGTTTGAAGCAAGAGCTCGCCACTACAGCCGAACTTATCAGCGGTATGCTTAAGCGTGAACAACTGAAGCGCGAGGTGTCACAACAAGCAAAAGCGGTATGGGAGAAACGTGAAGACTTCGCAAGCCTCAAGCGCAAGTTTCCTTCGTTTCTCAATGCAAAGGAGGACGAAGAATTGTTCTATGATAAGGAGAGGGTGGTCAAGAAGGCCAAGCCAGCAGAGCAAATGTACGACCATTACTTTTTCCTGAGAATCTGTGAACTTAAGCGGACGTTGTAGGCGCATTGGCGGAGTCAAGCTCAGGCCACGCGACAACAATGGTGATCTTATGTCTCCGATATCGCACCATGATACCGTTGTGCGTCCCAAGGAGCGCGCTGCTGCGATCCTGGCACAAGTCGATCGGGAGATGGCCCGGATCAAAGAGCGGGATCACCATTGGGAAGACGGAATGGAGGTGAGTTGTCCGCGTATGCTACCCCCGTCTCTGCTCACCACCAAGTAGAATGCATATCAGCTCCAGCCTGTTACCCAAGCTCAACGACACTTCAAGTGGTACTCACCGCCTGAGGCGTCCCGATCATCATCTCCAAGATCCAGCCCGGATGAGGACTCCTCTGTTCCCCAGTGGCGTGCTGCTCGGGTGCGTCGTGGCCGCGGGGGCGTATTACGTGTCGACCGTCGCGCCACTCGTTGGTCTCCGTCACGCGACGAGTTGTTGGGCTACCCTCGGCGCTTAACGCGCCCATCAGGTGCCGATTCAGAGATGCCTGAAG
>WNFO01000784.1_pt1 | contig 23803 bp, 34 predicted proteins | sample 5400251 | NCBI WGS metagenome assembly WNFO01 (sample SAMN13153354, study PRJNA577476) | soil metagenome | isolation source: 100 cm saprolite under Madrone tree | place: USA:California | collected 2016-06-14
CGGAGGCCTTGAAGGCCGCGCGGCAGTTTGTGGACGGCTGTGATGTCGAGGTCTGGCATCTTGATCGGAAGATCGGACGGCTTGAGCGCGAGAAAAAGTAAGATAAGCGTTTTGCAAGTTGAATCGCCTTGAGTGGGACCGTCGAGCCAAAGTGAAAAACCCCGCCAGCATCCGAGGACACTGACGGGGTCTTTCATGCTTTCACCTCTTGCGAGGTTGCGGCACTTGAGAGGCAAACTTCGTCTCGGTCCTTTTGTTCCGGGAAGGCTCGATTTTCTCCATGATTGCCGTCCGTGGAACCCCGGTTCCAGCGCAACCATGGAACACCGTCTGCGTTATTTCGCATGTACTTGAACGGAGGAGACGCATGAAAAAGGCATTAGCAATCCTCGCAACGGTTGCGACAGTTGGCGCAACGACGATGTCCGCACCGGCTGAAGCCCGCGGGTGGAGAGGTGGATGGGCCCCCGGATTGGCGTTCGGCCTGGCTGCCGGCGCACTCACCGCCGGAGCGGTCGCCGCCGGCGCGTACCCGTACTACTATGGGCCGGGCTACGGCTATTACGACTATAGCCCAGCCTATTATTACGGACCTGGGCCATACGCGTATTACGGCAGACCCTACTATCGGCATCGCTATTACCGGCATTACCGTTACTGGTAATCGGGAAACGCCTCGGTAATCGAAGAGCCCGGAGCATCGCTCCGGGCTTTTGTCTTGGCGCTAGGACCAGGCCGGGCGTTCAGACGAGTGGCGCGCATTTTCCAGCGTGGTGACAAAATATTGCTCGCGCTCGCGTTTGAATTTTTCTTGCGTGGCCTTGAAGTTTGCAACACGCGCTGCGATTTCTTCGCGCTCCTCGGCGATTCTTTGCTGTTGTTCGGTCATGCCCATCCTCTTGTGAGTCGTATCTCACGCTCATTGGTGATCGCGATTGGGGCGCGAATTGGGGCACGGCGTTGCAGGATTGTGGTTGCTAACCGCGTTCTCGCATCGAAGATGCATTCCGATTGGACGTGCTATATTCGGTGCGGCCAGACTTTCGGATATTTCCATGATTGCACCGGATCTTCGCAGCGGCGTGGAACGGCTCGGCGCCATGATCGCCGAAGCATCCACCATTGTTCCCTTCACGGGCGCGGGCATTTCGACCGAATGCGGCATTCCCGATTTCCGCTCACCCGGCGGATTGTGGACCCGCAACCGCCCGATTCCGTTCGACGAATTTGTCGCCAGTCCAGACGCCCGCGACGAGGCATGGCGGCGGCGCTTCGCGATGGAGCCGACATTCGCCGCTGCAAAGCCGGGACGTGGCCACCGCGCGCTGGCCTCGCTCTACAGGGCCGGCAAGATTCCTTCCATCGTCACCCAGAACATCGACAATTTGCATCAGACATCGGGTTTCGCAGCCGAGCACGTCGTCGAACTCCACGGCAATACCACTTACGCCCGCTGCATCGGCTGTGGACAGGCTTACGATCTTGCCTGGGTCAAGCAACGCTTCGACGAAATCGGCGGTGCGCCCGACTGCACCGTCTGCGACGAGCCGGTCAAGACCGCCACCATCTCGTTCGGACAGGCGATGCCGGAAGAGGCGATGCGCCGCGCTACAGAGCTCGCGCAGCATTGCGACCTGTTCCTGGCGATCGGGTCGTCGCTGGTGGTCTGGCCGGCCGCCGGATTTCCGATGCTGGCCAAGAACTGCGGCGCCAGACTGGTGATCATCAACAACGAGCCCACCGAACAGGATGACATTGCCGATCTGGTGATCCGCCACGATATCGGAGAAGCGCTCGGGCCGTTCGTGGGCAATTGATTCGCGGCTGTGCAAGCCTGTTCATAGGTTCCGGCAAATTTGTTTTTTGTCTATGCGCCGCAATCGGGAGTGTTATCTTTGATTCGTGAGATTCGCGTAGCGTCATCATGCCAGTCAGGGATGGACGCGTGTTCCGGCGCCGTCGCGTTAGATGACGGGCTGCAGATGATGTGTGGGGTCCGGGGTCATGGGGTCGGACGGATTTGAGTCCAAGAAGCTCGGGGGCTCGCCGCCAGGCGGGACGGCACAGAGCCGGCTTGGGCCTGGCGAATTTTCAGGCAGCGCGGGGCGCGATCCAACGATCGAAGCATTTTCGGGCCTTGGGGATGCCGCCGCCAACCTCGTCGAGATCTCGGGCGTCATCAAATGGTTCGATGCATCAAAGGGCTACGGCTTCATCGTTCCCGACAATGGCTGGCCGGATGTGCTCCTGCACGTCACGGTGCTTAGGCGCGACGGCTATCAAACCGCCTACGAAGGCGCGCGGCTGGTGTGCGAATGCGTGCAGCGCGCCAAGGGTTATCAGGCGTTCCGCATCCTCTCAATGGACGAATCAACCGCCATCCATCCGGCGCAGATGCTGCCGCCGCGGACCCATGTCAGCGTCACCCCGACCAGCGGTCTGGAACGGGCGCAGGTCAAATGGTTCAACCGCTTGCGCGGATTCGGCTTCCTGACCTGCGGGGAGGGTACGCCGGATATCTTCGTGCACATGGAAACCTTGCGCCGCTTCGGGATGACCGAGCTGCGCCCCGGCCAGTACGTGCTGGTGCGGTTCGGACCCGGCTCCAAGGGAATGATGGCCGCCGAAATTCAGCCGGAGAACGGCTCGCCGGGATTGTCCTCGCACTGATTTGTGCGACGCCTCACGCTACCGTTACACGCGCGCCGAAAGCGGCCCTATCCAGCCCTGCCAACCGTCTGGTATTGGCCACGATCACCGGGGTAGGGTCCGACCCGGCAAATCCCTTCGGCTGCGATGAGCGTTGTCTAATGAATTTCGATCGAGGTGTTGATCCGCGTCGCGTCCGCGCAGGGTATTGGATGGTTGTGGTCGCAGCGGTCGCGCTTTGCGCGATCGCTGGCGCCAGCGCGCGGGCGGCCAGCGTCCAGCCGCTCGAAATCGTCACCAAGAACGGCGTGCAGGTCTTCTCGGTCGAGATGGCAACGACCGAACAGGAGAAAGAAACCGGCCTGATGTACCGCAAGGAGTTGCCGGACGGGAAGGGGATGCTGTTCGATTTCTCGCCGGAGCAGCAGGTGTCGATGTGGATGAAAAATACCTATATTCCGCTCGACATGATCTTTATCCGGGCCGACGGCCGGATCCTGCGGATTGCGGAAAATACCGAGCCGCTATCGACCAAGATCATCCCGTCGGGAGGGCTGGCGAAAGGGGTGCTCGAAGTGATTGCCGGCACGGCAAAAAAGTACGGGATCGCGCCCGGAGACCGGGTGGCGCATCCGCTCTTTGACGGCCGATGAAACGGCCCGCTGGCGGCTTGCTGGTCGCAGCGCAAGCGTGTATCGACGTCGTTTCCCAGGGGTATTCGGGGTATAGCGCAGCCTGGTAGCGCGGCAGTTTTGGGTACTGCAGGTCGTTGGTTCGAATCCAGCTGCCCCGACCAAAAACACGGTTGAATCCCTTAACCTTTTCCCCTGCGATTCTGACGCGATTCTGACACGCGGTTCTTACCCCGTTCCGCCGTCGTCGCCGGCGGCGCGCGACTGCTGGCGCGCAGCGGTTTCGGAATCGACGTCGCGCGCGCTGGTCGGATGACCCGAGACGGAGCCGAATGCGATAATCAGTCCGATCATGCGGACCTGTCGGATGAATTCGCTGGCAGGAAGCCCTGCCATGCGCAGCATGATGCCCAAGCCGTCTTCAGGCGCTTGACCAATTTCCCCCAATAGCTGGGAGGCTCCATTCCGGGCGGAAGCATTGAGATTGGCCCGGTCCTCGAATCCTGAGGGCCGCGATACTCAGGGTTATAACCGGAAGTCGTATTCTTCCGCCTTGCTGCCCAGGCATTCCACTGTCGCTGCTTTTCTGCGCGCTCTTGGGCGGCGGGGTCGCGCCACTCCCGATAGCTGCGCGAATTTTCTGTTTCTCCCCGCAGGTTCATCTGCGCGGCAGCTTCGCCAGCGATCAGCGCCGCGGCCAAAACCGCAAGTGCGGCGTGAAACGCGTTTCTCATCTGAAAACCCCCGTTCGGGGCAATGTGCGGAGAAAGCATTAAGTATTCTCACTGACGCCCGGCAAATTGGCGTCCGGTGAGTCTTGGACGGCGTTCGCTGGCGATGCCGTGGCTGCCGATATCGCAACCGCCCCTTTTCTAAGGCCGCCTTGAAGACGACCTTCAACTTCGGATTACGCAGGAGCTCCTCGGCCGCATTAAATTTCTGATCGATTTGCCATTCGGCGCCAGGCACTGGTGTCGGTAGGTCCTACTCTCTCATCACGTAAGCAATTCGATGGGGCCGCCGGCCACGACTCATCTTCAGTCTTTAAGAACACAGCCCGCCGCGTCGCGCCGGCGGAGATTTTCTTTGAACGCGACGTCAATATTGCTCACTTCGCCTTTTAACCGGGGCATATGCATGGGAGGCTTGCGGCTTCGCATGGGAACCGCCCCGGGATTTGGCGAATTGTCGGGTTGTCCTTCCCCACCTAGGGATTGGTTCTATGCAAATTGATGCCGTTATCCGTCTCAGCGAACCGCAGTCTACGATCCACTTTTTTGCGGAAGACGTGTGGAGAGAAGGGGCGCTTCTTAACGCCCATGGCGTGGCTGACGTACCCGAGACGTTCGAGCTATTGCTTGACGGCGACATTCGCCGGTCGTGTCAGATAGTCTGGCGTTCGAACGATAGACTCGGGATCGCCTTTTTAAACACGGTGCACTAGCCGGTCGGCAGATCGATCCGCTCACTTGACAATTACCGTCGCGCCCACCGAAACCCGATTGTAAAGATCGATAACGTCGTCGTTGACCATACGGAAGCAGCCGGAAGAGACCGCCTGCCCAATGGTTTCCGGCTCGTTCGAGCCGTGAATGCGATAAAGTGTCGATCCAAGATACAACGCTCGCGCGCCGAGGGGATTGTCGAGGCCACCTGGCATGAAACGCGGAAGGTCCGGACGCCGGGCCAGCATGTCGGATGGCGGTGTCCAGTTCGGCCACTCGCGCGTGGCGGTGACGCGGTGAACGCCTGACCAACCGAATCCATCGCGACCCACGCCGATACCGTAACGAATAGCTTGGCCGCGGCCGATCACGAGGTAGAGCCGCCGTTCTGTTGTGTCGATGAAAACCGTTCCTGGTGCGTAGTTGCTTTGAAAATCGACCACACTGCGCGGAATTGGCCCCGAGCTACGGTCGCCGAAATTAAAGAAGCGAGCGAAAGGACTGGCGACGTATCCTGGTTGGGCATGCTGGGCAAAGGCGAATGCGGTCCCACTCGCCAACATCACGACCGCAAGAATAAAAGAAAAAAATCGCGTCATTTGATCCCTCGCAAATGCCGTCTGCTCAGCGCTCGAAACAACCGGAATCGCGCGCCTCGCCTTCGGCGTTTTTCGTTTCCCATGACTTCGTCGAAAGCTTGCCACCTTGAAGCCGCTTGAGCAGATCCAAGATGTTCGAAACGGCCGAAGCAGTGCTGAGGCGTCTGTACTCGGAAGGCCGTCCGATGTGGACCGTCCGGGAAAACGAATCCAGAGGGCACATCGTCCGGGGGCTTGGCCTTCGGGTTCCATTCTGAGGCATTTCTGTCACACCGAAGCCGAAGTTGAGATCATTGCAGCCCGGCAAGGTTTACAAGAGCGAGGCTGCGGAGTTATTCCGGCCGATGCGGTTTTTAGCGATCAAATGAGGACGGTCAATGTCGGCAGTTCGATTTGAAGACGAAATTCGCTGGGACGGTAACAGCCTAAGCGTTTGGGCCACCGTAAATGGTTCGCGCATCTTTTGTGAAATTCCGCGGGCTACCATCCATGAAGCGCCGCTCCTCGGCGACGCGATATCACGGGAAATAGCTCGCAATCGCGCTGAGATTTTTGAGCGCCTTCGCCCAGCCGTCGTTGCGAAAATCGCCCGCACCAGAGACAGCTCGATACGGCTTCACCCGTCCGATCTTAGCTGAAACTTCTGTGCAGCAGGACTAAGGCGGTCGCCACTACCTATTAGTCCGAAATGTTTCCGTGCTCCAATTCGTGCTGCTGGGTCGCCTTCGTGTCCCGATGTTCGACCGCCAGCGATCGATAGTGGGCCGCCATTTCTCTGTAATGTTGGCGGGAGATGGGATCGGATGCCCGTTCGGCACGTTCTTCAAACATGCGAGCACGTTCGATAAGGTCTTGAGGATTGGGCATTGGGAACCTCGCTGCGGAGTCCGTATGCCAAAATGTATTGTTAAGATTTTGTCCCGCACGTCAGAGCACGGACATTTGGTGTTCTCGTTTTCGAATTAGGCCACGAACAGATTGAAGATGGACCAGTGATAGCGCATGGCACTCGATGCCCCTTCGTTGCGCACCGGCCTAAGGGCTCAGCATCCGCCGATAGGATCTCGTCCCGAACAATCGAGATTGCAATCGGACTCACGGCATATCCAAGCCCGGGTTTTTGTGGCCGATGCGTAGAAGCAGGCTCCCACGCATTCGCGCGCTGTTCCGCGGAATCGCGTGAAAGAGTTGGAGATGCCGAGGATGCCGTTTTCGACCTTCGCGATCGTCTTGACGCGACCCGCCTCAGGGATGGTCATTTCCCACCTGGGCATAAGCATTCGCAGCGCTCAATACACTGAACGCTGCGACGAAGATGGCGACTCTCATTACACTGAACCCGGCCAGCAAACCGATAAGGACTCTCATGCTGTCACCACCTTGAGGACTGGAGCAAGGAAGGAATTCATCGTGACGATCCCTCGGTCAAATCCGAATTGGCTTCGTTCTGTCAAAGATGCGCATCAGAGTGTTGGAATTGGCTTCGTTCTGCCAAAACGGAAACAGGCCGGCTCAAAATCCGCCTACGCTGCGCAAGCTGGCGTATCGGATCGACGATGAAATTGGCTTCGTTCTGGCAAAACTGCACGCCGAGCTACCAATCCACACATGCTGCGCAAACTCTGACGTATCGCTGGAGCGATAAGATTGGCTTCGTTTTGGCAAAAACGCACTTGCATGTTCACTTCGATCCAAGTCGTCGTACCGCGAACCGGGCTTCGGCAAAGCCCTTGCAGCTTGCGGTTGATCTCGTTTGCAGTTTCACGCACAACTATCTCCGCCCGCACCTTGCGGGATCTTAATCGGAAATGACAGTCCGACGGCTTCACCGGAGGATACCGACGCCAGTGCCGGTTTCAGCTTCGTTCGGCCCGGCCGAACGGCTGGCTTCGCGCGACCCCTCGGCCTGCAATTTTATTCGTCAAATCAGAAGCACTCTCTTGGGTTGATCGCCCCAGACACGACATATCTCTGACCGCGCGCGGCAGCAAGTCTTCGGATCGGACAAAACCTGAGCTAAATCAGGGGCATTATCTGGCTCAATCTGGTTGGGCAAAAGAGCAAGAAACTTGCTCAAAAATCTCTCGCCTTTGACCGCGAACGGAGCGTTACTGGTTCGGCCGGGGCCCGCGCGCGCTCCGGGATCAAGCCCCGCCGGGCCATGCGTTTGGGCGGGGTCGAGGCAGTGCGACGGATGGCGTCGCGTTGACCTCAAGGAGATCCCGGTGACCAGTAGCGTGCAGCGTAACGGCACAGAGAACGCAACCCCGACCAGTTCAACCATATACACGCCGCCCCGATTCAACCCGGGGGATCGCCGCACCTTCGTCGGCGGCTCCGATGCTCGGATCGTCATGGGCAGTGATGAGGCCGATCTCATTCGGCTGTGGCGCGAGAAGCGCGGCGAGGTCGAGCCCGAAGATCTCAACGACAATCTGATCGTTCAGCTCGGTCGCGTCACCGAGGACCTCAACCGGCGCTGGTACGAGCGTAACACCGGTCACGTCATCAAGGATGTACAAAAGCACATCCAGCATCCCGTCAATAAATGGATGGCGGCGACACTCGACGGCATGGTCGAACCCGCAGGCGCGGTGTTCGAAGCCAAATTCATGCTGCCGTGGACCTTCTCCGAAGAGGCCGCTGCCGAAAAGCACATGGCGCAGCTGCAGCACAACATGTGGGTAGCGAATGCGAGGTCCGCCGTGCTGTCGGTCATTACCGGTGGCGGCAAGTGGGTCGAGCTCACCCTGCATGCCGATCCGCTCTACCAGCACCTTCTGCTCACCGCAGAGAAGAAATTCTGGCGCTGCGTCCAGAACGGCGAGACGCCTCACTTGTTCGGCATCGAACCGCCAAGACCAAGGCTGGAGGCGGTCCGCATCGTCGATATGACCGCATCAAACAGTTGGGCGGAATTCGCAGCAACCTTCCGGCGGACCCGATCAGCCCATCAGGAACATGAGGGCGCCAAGGCCGAGCTCAAGAAACTGGTCCCGGAAGATGCCAAGGAAGCGATCGGCCATGGACTGCGGGCCAAACGCTCGAAATCCGGCGCCATCAGTTTTGACCTGATGGATCTGGAGGTGGACCATGCACCGCTCCAGTGAATCGATTAGCGCCATTGCCGCAGCCCTCGCCAAGGCCCAGGGCGAGCTAACAAACCCCGAGAAGTCCCTGATCGCCACCATTCGCTCGCCGTTCCCCCGCGAGGGGGATCGGACTTTCCGCTACGCATCCTTGGCCAGCGGGCTGGATATCGTCCGCAAGAATCTTGGCCAGCACGAGATCGCCACGGTGCAAACCACCGCGATTGACCAGGACTCCGGTCAGATCAGATTGACGACGCTGCTGGCCCACGCCTCTGGCGAATGGATCTCCTCGGACTGGCCGGTATGCCCGATCAGCGAGACCGCCGCTCCCCAGAAAATGGGAGCGGCGCTGACTTACGCCCGTCGCTACGCGCTGTTTGCGCTGGTCGGCATTGCCGGCGAGGACGATCTCGATGCGCCCGACGTTCTTGCCGAACCGGCTCCTGCCACGCCCGACGACATCAACCCTCCGACCAGCCGCAAGCGTCCGAACGGCTCGATCCACAAGCTGCCCAAACCCGTTCTCGCCGCCGAGCCCTCCGCCGCGCTGCGCGACCAGCTGATCGCCGAGATCAACGAACTTAAGGACGGAGATGATATCGCCTTGTGGGCACACCGGCGTCTGCCGGCCAAGAACACGCTCACGGCGGACGATGCACGCGCTGTCGAGAGCGCTTGTCGGATCGTGCTCAGCGCGTTGAATCTCGGCGCAGATGAGCTTGAGCCAGCCGAACCCGCATCCACTCCCCCAATGGACGGCAGTTCCGTTCCGGTCGCAACGAACGCGGGAGATCAAAGCGCCGACTCCATGGTCACGCCGCTGCGCAAAGAGATGCGACGGCGCAACAAGGCGCACTTGGCATTTGTGTCCTCGCAGCTCTGCCTGGTGTGCCAGCGCTTGCCCTGCGATGCCCACCATCTGAAATTCGCCCAACCGAGATCCTTGGGGCGCAAAGTCAGCGACGAATTCACCGTGCCGCTCTGCCGCGAGCACCATGATGAGCTGCATCGCCATGGCAACGAAAGGGCGTGGTGGGCCAACCTGCAAATTGCTCCGCTGGAGGTGGCAAGAGAGCTTTGGGCGGCGACCCTGCTTCAACCGGATCTGGCTAGTGGCCATAAGACAACCGAGGTCGCGAACAGACAACCTGGTCTCAAGCTTGATCCTGCCAATGATGCAGAAGGTGTTTCGTCGAGAAATGACCTCGGACGCCTCAGCCCATGACCTCGTTTCGACAAATCGAGGCCAACCGACGCAACGCCATCAGAAGCACCGGCCCGAACACGGAGGAGGGCAAACGCCGTTCGCGGCGAAATGCCGTCCGGCATGGATTATGTGCGGAAACCGTCATCGAGAATGTCGAAGACATCGAGGACTATAGGGCATTCGAAGCAGCCGTCATCGCCGATTATAACGCCCAGACCGCGGTCGAGCGCGAGCTGGTGCTACGCCTAGCATCGCTGTTATGGCGTCTGCGTCGCGCCACCGCCATCGAGACCGACCTGCTTCGAATCCAGGCGGAGATATTGCGCGACCGTCGCAATAAACCGTATTCGCAAGGCCAGCAGGAGCGGCCGCAACCCACGCCCTTTCGCGTTATCGAAGCCGCGATTCCGCGTCACGAATCCGCCGATGATACAGGCTCCCAGCTGGTCGATCAGCAAGCCGTGGATAGCCCTGACATTAGCCCGTCGCGGGATCTCGCGCCGCGAGATCTAGCACATTGCTTCCAGCGGCTCGCGAAATTCGACAATGGCTTGTTCGAGCGCCTCGGCCGGTATGAAACCGCGCTTTGGCGTCAAATGGTGCAGATCTTGTACGCCCTGGGGCCAATCCGGTGTCGCTGATAACCCCTCTGAACGAACAGGGGTCTCTTCTAGCAAATTCCCAACACAACGTGCGCAACGGGGTGGCTGACCGCCCGACGCTTTATGAAGGACAATGGGTTTGTTCCAAATAGCAAGCCGCAACCCGACTCCACGACCGTGCTTGCCTGCCATACGCATCGCGCGCCCGACGCCGCCGCGTCCCGCTGAGTCGACGAGATCAATTGCCAGGTCGATGCTCTCCTTACGAAACAAAGCCAAATCCTATTCCCCGGCCAAGTCGTATCGCTGTCGAAGTCGATCCGCGAATTCGTCGGTCAAGTCGCGCCATTGCTGCGGGTTTTGAACCCGGCCCGCAGCAGTCGTGATCGTCAACATCGCGCGCCAATGGGTCGCCCCGTATACCGTGACTCGAAATCCATGCTTGGGACAATCCGGATGTTGCGCGAGATCAAGCTCGATCATCGCAGCAAGCTCCGTGGCCGTCTTTAGCTCCTTCCGCGACACGCGAGGTTCGGACATTGCCGGAGGTCTCGGAGATTCCAAAAGCACGTCAGTGGTGATATGGTAGGGCTTGGAAGGAATGACTGGGCTCAAAACTTCCGCCTTGACGGGTCTCACCCCTGCTGCCGCTTGCGGCTTTCCGAATGCAAATGCGTCCTCGGCTGAAGCGATCAGGCGGTGGTCACCAGTATCGTCATCGCTGGTATCGTCGTCGGCTACATTCATTTGCCTAACCACACAGCCCCCGCCGTTCCCCAGACGCTACCGCGCCAGTTGGCCGAATTCAATGGCACGATGCCTCAACCTTGCCGAGAACACCGGCCTTCTTGTGGTTAATATGGTGCCGCCGATCTTGCTCGGCTTGGGTTGAACTATAAAGGGGCCGCGATCATCGCTCTTACTGGTGGTATCGGTGATAGGTTAGTTTTGAATCCGATCTTAGAGTCTCTCGATGCGTATTTTGGGTTGGTTGCTCCTCGCCGGCGGATTGCTGTTGTGCGTTTCGATCCTCTGGGCCGCGCCCGGATTCTTCTGTATGGGCCTTGGTTTGATTTTCCTGCAAATCCCGGAGCAAAAAAGGCTCAGGGCCAAATCGGCCGCTTCGCCTTCCGATCAATCCGGGCCTCAAATAGAACGAACTCCAATTCCAGAAGCGGCCTGGGCCCTCGTCCCGCCGATACTGGATGAGGACGCGCGAGCCCGGCCAGAGGACGCGGCTGGCCTGCAGTCCTACGACCAGCAAAAATGGCGCGCGTTATTGAGCAGCGATGCCGATATTTCGCGGTTGGCGAAAGCCTTGGAGCCCTACGGACAAAAATACGTCGATGAACTCGCGGCGGCTTATTTGGTGCTCAATGACAAGGAATATCTGCCGATTATCTGAAGCAGGATCATCGAGAGCGCGAGGAGAGACATTGCCAGCGATCTTTAGGTCAAGCGTACAAACGAGGGTGCGGTTGCAACGACTTTGATAGACACCCACAAGCCGATCGCTTTCATGAGGTGCGCTCCGATTGCACCGGCAGAGCCGCTCCCCTGATCGACGCACGTTTTGGGAGAGGGGGCGCAACGCGCAAACCGGCGGCCGGAGATACGAATCTCACAACCGTCGCAAATGCGGAGACTAACGTCGCGGCAAATTGCGGTCAGACGGCAAACCCTGCCGCTGGACCGATCGCGGCAGGCCCTTGAGAAAAAGCCTACGCGAGAGGATGTGGTCGATGCGAGGCTAAGTCAGGCATTGACCCCAAAACCGAATAGCGGGGCAACGAAATTTGGTCAACGTTCCCGTCTCAAGCCGCGGACATTACAGGTGGCGCAAAATCATTGTACCGTCTCATGCGCGGCGTGAACCGGCAACTCGGGCTGTTTAACAATCTCCGTGATGACAGTGTAGGAGATGTCGAGTGAGCCGGGCTTCTGGCGACTTGGGTTGATGCCTTTTATCTCAAGAGAGGCACGGACCAGCCTTCCATCGCTCAACATGATTTCAGTTACGCCCTGCCGCACGGCCGCGACCTTCGGCGCGGTTCCCCCAAGTTTGAACGTGAACGGTTGAGCATAACCGAACGTCATATTTTTGCTCCCTTTCCTCTAAAGCTCGTTCCCGGATTGCCTTGGGAACCAGGATCAGCGAAATAACGATCGTAAGCCGGGTTGGTTCCATTTGCGGGAACGCCGGCCGGAGGAGGGCCGTGGGTCTGGGAATCAGAGGGTTCGCTTTGATCGCGTTCGGCTTTTCACGAGCGCTGTGCGCACGTCCTGTCGCGGGACGAGCGCCGAGACATGTCCTCAGGACCGTACTGCTGTTTACAGGTTTGGCTGTCTCCGCCGCTAACGCCGAGCCGCTCCCGCCGGATGCAAATGCGCAAACCCAATCAACACCGCTCGCCAAAGCGAGCGGCGCGCCGGTGTTAGGAGAGGCGGAGAACGCGACCGCCGATGCCAATTCTCTCAAGGCTGAGGGTTCATCCTCGTCATCGACGGTTGCATCTTCAATCTCGATCAAAGCGGCAAAATCCGATCAAAATTGCCTGGCGCTGGCGAAAGCCGCAGCGGCGCATGATCTGCCGCTGGACTTTTTTGTGCGATTGATCAGGCAGGAAAGCAATTTCAACCCGGATTCGGTAAGCCATATGGGAGCACAGGGCATCGCGCAATTCATGCCGGGCACCGCGCGCTGGCGCGGCTTGGCGGACCCGTTCGAGCCGCTTCAGGCCCTGTATGAATCTGCGCGATGGCTCCGCGAGTTGCGCGAGCAATTTGGCAATCTTGGACTGGCGGCCGCAGCCTATAACGCCGGCCCACGACGCGTTCAGGACTGGCTTGCCGGCCGGGGAGGGTTGCCTGGCGAAACACGGGCGTATGTCCGCATCATTACGGGAAGACCGGCCGAAGACTGGGCGCGTGGCTCGGTTGAGGATCGTGTGGATCTGCAGCAATGGTTAACGTGCACTGAATTGGCGAGAACCGCTTCATTGGCGCCGCTGCGGAAGGCAGCGAGCGTCAGAGAGAAGACCGATTGGGGGCCATGGGGTCTTCAACTCACAGGCAACTGGTCAGAAGCCAGGGCGCTGTCTGATTACAAGCAACTTCAGAAGCGGTTTTCGTCCGTACTGGGTGATCGCGCGCCGATGATCATCAGGAGCCGAATGTTGGGACACGGGTCAGCGCCGTGGTACCTGATACGGGTGGCCGAATCGACGCAAGATCGCGCCAAACAGCTTTGCTCGCGATTGGAGTCGGCCGGCGGCAGCTGCCTGGTGTATCGGAACTAACCGAACGACTCACTCACCGCGGTCGTTTGCGAGCCAAGCCCACCGAACGTCGTCGTAAGCCACTGGTTTCTCTGTGAAATCAAGTTTAGGTTTGTTCTGCCAAATTTAGCGTTTACAACTATAAATTGTGGCAGCTTATCAATCACGACAGCTGGCCCGCCGGTTCGATAAGTTTTCATTTCAGGGGCGATTAGTTCAGAACCATTCGCCTGGGATGTATTGATCCAGAATCAATACCGACAAAGACAGGAGCAGGCCGAGACCACTAAACAGGGCTATCGTGACAAACGCATCAATGTTGGCGACCGATGTCGCAGACGCGCGCGCGAGAAGCCTTGCAATTGCAGCGCTCATGTCATTCTCCAAATTTCACGGGGAGCCCTAAAGGGTCTGTCTGCGATCGACGAAACTGCATTCAACCACCGTGCATTTAATATTTGCTTTCGCGATCCGGCGGGTTTTTCTGTGCGCTCATTAGCAATTGATTTAACTCAGTTGTAATTGCTGGCTGGCCTACGCAGCCGAATCCTTGAAGCGGGCGACCCGAGCGATTGATCCGGGTTGTCTGATGATTCTCGCGGATCTCATGGCACTTTTCGGAAGTCGTCTGAGAGCGATTTACCTCCGCAATCAAAGTGAATGCGGTGGACACAGTTTTATAAAACATTTCGTTAACCGCCCGGCGTAATATCTTTGACCTCTATTGAAACGTTAAACGGCTGCTGCCGGATTTCGGTCTAAATTTTTTGCCTTTCCTTCCTGGAAAGGAGCCTCGTGAACCCTTCCATAAAAAACTCTAACCGGCGACGCGATGCGCCGCGCCTTCGACCGCGCGACGCTGTGTCCGGGCAAGATCCGTTGCCAACGGATGACGCGGTTCGTCATGAGCCGGGTTCGGAACAAAGCGCCAGTTTCATCGAAGGATCTCTTCAGGCCCTTTGCAAAGGATGGCCTCGCGGCCCAGCTAGTAGACTTGACGGCCGAGCAAAGGCTGTTCGGTCAGGTCTGGAACCAGCAGTTGCCTGGCCGCCTCAGAGCAATCCAGAGCTTAGTCGTCTCAATGTCGAGCAGCGGCTGGCATACCTCCGAACACAATTTTCTCCCGGCGAAGCCGACAAACCAAAAGTCGATGCCGGTGGCCAATCATGGAACGTTAAAGACCTCTTCCAAAACGTTCTCGTTCGGCGTGCCGCCAAGTCGGCGGCAGCTCTAGTTGCGGTTGGCCTTGTTGTCTGGATGCCTGCGCAACGTTTGTTTCAAACGACGAGTGTTGAGGCGATTGTGAACGCTCGCACATTGACGTTGCGCGCGCCAATCGACGGAACTGTGTCATCGGTGCCGACTGAGCTTGCGGTCGGCGCGACCTTTCCATCGGGCACCGCCTTGCTGCGCATCAGCAACAGTCGTGCTGACCGAACACGGCTTGATGACCTACGACGACTGGAAGAGCGCACCAAAATTGAGACCACAGGATTGAAAACCCGTCTCGATAGCATCGAGCAAATGCATGACGAGTTTGTTGCGCAGACACGGCTGTTTCAGAAGGGCCGTATCGCGCAGCTTGAGGCACGTGTTGAGGAAAGCAAAAGCAATCTGGCTGCCGCCACCACACGACAGGAAGAAACGGCCGCTGTCCTCAAGCGCGCACTTGAACTGGACACCAAGGGCTTCCAGCCGAAGGCGCTGTTAGAAAAGGTACGGCGCGACGACCAAATCGCAAAGCAGGATGTGCGTTCGATCGAACACCGAATCAAAGGAATTATGGTCGAACTGGAGTCGGCGAGATCGGGTTCCTTTCTCGGTGACAGTTACAACGATCGTCCGAGGTCGTCGCAGCGTGCCGACGAACTTCAGCAGCAGATCATCGAATTGTCATCCCAGCTGGCGGAAAGACAATCGACGCTGCTTCAGCTGCAAAAAGAAATTAATGTCGAGCGAGAGCGTCTTCAACTCAACTCGGATGCCTTGGTACTGGCGCCGTCCTCCAGCACGGTGTGGGAATTGTTGACAGCGTCGGGCGAGCATGTTCAGCGCGGGCAGGAATTGATGCGGTTGCTTGATTGCAATGCCGCGGTGGTAACGGCGGTAGTCAGCGAGTCGGTCTATAATCGCCTCCAGGTAGGAAGTGCAGCTTCCTTCCGATTGCGCGATGGTTATGTGACAATGCCGGGACGCGTCGTCAATCTTACAGGCGTTGCGTCGGCTACTGCGAACTATGCAATAGCACCGTCCTCTCTACTCAAGGAGCAGTACCGCGTCGCGGTGGAAGTTCCGGACCTCAGGAATGATGGTCGGGGTTGCAATCTGGGGCGAACCGGACAGGTGGTCTTCGCGAATCAAAGCCCTTGGCCGCTCAGTGCGGCCGGACATTGACATGGATCTAGTCGCTGTAGACCTGCTGGCCGAGGCGTGGCTGGGCATTGCCGCGGGCGGCTTGACGATCGCTGCACTTGTGTGGCTCGACCGCAATAATGCGTTACACCGCACGATCGTATGCACCAGCGCCATCTTTCTGATGTGGCGATATATGAGCTGGCGGCTGTTCAGCACCTTGCCAGAGCCGGGTCTTACTCTTGACTATTGTGTGGGCATCACATTCGCTTCAGTCGAATCGCTTTCAATGCTGTCGGCAACGGTGACGTTATTTTTTCTGACGAGGAGTCGAAATCGGACGCCAGATGTTGAAGCCAATTTGCCTTGGCTACAAAGCCAGTCAGCACCCCTTGTCGATGTCTTGATCTGCACCTTCGACGAAAATCGCCTGATTCTAGAGCAGACGATTGTTGGCGCGATGTCGATGAATTATTCGAATGCCCGCGTCTGGATTTGCGATGATGGGCGCCGCGAATGGCTGAGGCAGCTTTGCCAGGAACACGGCTGCGGCTATATTACGCGCAGCGATAATGCCCACGCTAAAGCGGGCAATATCAACAACGCGCTGGTTTATCTCTGCGATTTGGGACCGCCACCGGCATTCATCTCGATACTTGACGCAGACTTTGTACCAAAACCCGATTTTCTAACGCGATGCATCGCGCTGATGCGAGACCCCGGCGTCGGCATTGTTCAGACCCCGCAGCATTTCGTCAATTCCGACCCTATTCAGGGTAATCTGGCGCTGAGCGGCGTTTGGCCGGACGAGCAACGCTACTTCTTCGACGTCCTGATGGCGTCAAAAGATGCCTGGGGAGCAGCGTTCTGCTGCGGTACGTCGTCGGTTATTCGGTTCAACGCGCTGACCCAAATCGGCGGGTTTCCAACCGACTCCGTTACCGAGGATTACCTGGTAACGCTGCGATTGCGGGAGGTTAGCTACCAGACCATTTATCTGAACGAACCACTGTCCCTTGGACTCGCACCTGAAGGTATCAAGGAATACATCACCCAGCGTAGCCGATGGTGTCTTGGCTTCGTGCAAATCTGCCGTGGAAGAAGTGGTCCTTTGCGTCGTCGGAATGGGCTCACATTCGTCGATCGCGTCATTCTTTCAGAAACATTTTTGTACTGGAGCGCGACCCACGCCTTCAGGCTGTTGGCGCTTATCATTCCGATCCTCTTCTTGTTGTTCGGAATCGAGGCCGTTCATGCGTCCGTCCAGGATGCGCTCAGCTATTTCCTGCCTTGTTTCATTGTGCAGATGAGTGTCATGGCGTGGATGACGCAGGCACGCATTGTGCCAATCATGGCCGAGGTCAGCCAGTTGATAGCGGCCCACACCGTTCTGAAGGCGGTCGTAGCGGGCTTGCTTAAGCCGATTGGTCAAAAATTCAAAGTAACAGCCAAGGGCGGAAATCGCGACGTTCTGTTCGTCGAATGGTCACTGCTTAGAATGCTTATTGCCTATCTCGCTCTTACGATCATCGCGGTGATTTCGGCGTTTGTATTAAATGGGGGATGGTCACTCCAGGAGTCGAGTTCGATCGCACTATTTTGGAGCTGGTACAACATTCTGATCCTGACGTTGACCTGCCTTGTCTGTATCGAGCAACCCCGCAAGCGAAAGGCCGAGCGGCTGCAAAGCGAAGATCGGGTCGGCGTTTGCTGGAATGGGCAAATCAGCTGGCGGCCAGTTCTTGACATTTCGACGAGTGGACTTCGGATCGGGGGACGGGCGCCGGTCGGTAACGGGCAGCCGGTCACGATCCAGATGGGAGATATCACTTTACAGGCCCTGGTCGCACGTACGACGCAGGACGATTTCGCGGTGCGGATCGACGACACCATCGAGGCTCGTAAGGCGATGATCCGGCAAGTCTATAGCAGTCGCTATAATGCTTCGATCGGCGCGGTTCGACCGAACCAGTTGATCAAGGCGGTCCTGGTCCGCGCATTTCGTTGAAAAATGCTCCGCGCACTAACAGCCCTCGGGAGCTTTGGCAGGAAGACGTCGGATACCATGAGTCCAGACCCGATCAGGGAAAGGGGGACCGTTAAGGGCTCGGCGTCACCATAATGCGATGAGGACCAATCTGGCGGCCTCAGCTGAATATGATGCCCAAGTGTCGTTCTTTACGCCAGACAACGTAACAATGCCGACTTAAATGTTGGGACAGGATACTGAGCGTGATCTCGTGGGGAATGCCGACAGGGTTTGCCACTTCGAGCCCAGCTCCCATCGGAGACACGTTGCGAATTGTGCAATCGACGCCAGCACCTTCGAACTCAATCGTTCCGGCTTTAAATACGCGCTGTCGTTGTGTTGCACGTCGCTCAATCATTCGCGCAGCAATAGGCTAAAAGTTTAATCGTTCGATAAACCTAGGTGACAAAACCGAGCAGTCTTCAAAAACGGATTGGTAACCAAAAAACGCCGGCGAGGCTTATTGCTTCGATACGGGTTTGAGTACCTCAAGGCATGAAAAGATGCCGGCTGCGCGCGATCGAAAACGTTCCCTTCCAAAAAGCTAGCGGACTTTTCGTCGTAACGAACTCCGGACGAGCAAAGTGCCGCTATATAGGGCTTGATAGGGCTTGCGACTCACCGTGTTCACGGGTTCGTTTTGGGTGCCTGGCCGAAGCAACGGGAGGTCTATTTGACCGACTCTCTTTTTGACGATCAGAGCGTCGAAATTCTCCGCGCGCATTGCTACAGGACGTCGCCCAAAACCATTGCTTGGACACGCGCAAATGACAGGTATCGCTGCCCGGGATGCAATGCAGAAATCGTTGTTGAACGAGAGAAATTACTCCGGGATTTCCAGCTCCGCCGCACGTGAGGAAAAAACGCCGAATCAGAAATATGACTAGCTGTCCGTCTGGCAGGCGCTGGTTGGTGGGCCTGTAGCTCCGGACACTGTTATGGCGCACACCTTGACGGCAATTTCTGCCGGCATCGTTTTGGCATTGGGCTTTGCTGCGCCCGTGGCAGCAGAGTCGCTTGAGGACGCCGTTGCTGCTTATCGCTCGGCTGACTACGCAACAGCCCTGCGGCTTTATCGGCCGCTCGCCGAGCAAGGTCTTGCCGTCGCCCAATTCACGCCGCTGCCGGCCCGACAGCCAAATTTAGGAGGCGCTTCGTGTTTTTTGATCGCCACCCAATACCGGTTATTAGCGATGAACCGGACAGCCGCTTGCGGCGGTCAATCGCGCGGCCGCCGCGCCGGCATACGCGAATTCAAACCTATTAGCAGGTGACGTAATGGCGCAGGAAAGATCGCGATCTCGCGCCTGCGAACGCGTGCATGCTGCGACGTGTGCAATTTCAAATCGTCCGTTGCCCATTCGACACATTAGAAGAAATTCGCTTGGTGCATTGCGGACGTTTGTTCGGCATGCTGGACGGTTAGGCCGCCACGCAGCTACTGTCACAATATTGCAATGAATATTTTTTTGCGGGTATGCCGTGAGTTTTCAGATTACAATCCTGAAGGTTTTGGCTGGGCATCCTGAAGGGCGCGCGTCGCTGGCTGAGCTCAGGCGCGCCGTCGCAATTCTGATTTCTAGCGGCACCGACTGGACCGACCGAACCAAGCGCTTGGCCGCACGCGCCCCTGGCCTCGATATCTTTGCCCAAGCACTTGTTCTACGCGACGATACGGGCTGGCAAATCACTGATGCCGGCCGAGCGTTGCTCGCGTCCGTCGAAAAGCCCGCCCCGGTGATGACCACCGGCGATCAAGGTCCGGAAGTCCTTGTAACGCTCACGCCGGTCCCGACATCGCCGCCGATAAGGCTAGCTGCCGTGAGCCGGCGCAGGCCTCGCCGTCGGACGGCTGACCGTATGCAACCGTCCGCCGCATAAAATAGATTGTAACCTCGCATTAACCGCCGCCCGCCACCATCGCGATGACCTTCTTTCTGGTGGTCACAAGTGCAATGGAAAGCCGTCACCGTTCACCCCGGTGGCGGCTTTTTGCGGTCATCCGACGATCTTGGAGGCTCTGGCGCGCTTACGAGGCGGCACAATCTTCGGATCAGGCTTGCCGCGACATTTCCACTCATCGATTCTAGGAAATCAGCAGAAACCCTCAGACTGAGGTGAATGCTGATCAATGAATGTGTTCTATGAGGTTGGTGTGGGCTAATATTGCGAGCGCGGTGCGGTTTGCGATGCCAAGCTTCCGGTAAATTCGGTGCAGGTGGACCTTCACAGTGCCTTCGGCGAGTCTAAGCCGCTGCGCTACTTCCTGGTTGGTCAAACCTTCGGCCATTACCCGGACGATCTGGCGTTCACGCGTAGTCAGCGGGTCAATTTGATGGGTTCGTACCTTGGATGATTTCTTTAAGGGATGCTGCATGGCACGTCTTTCTAACCAACAGCGCGGGTCATTCGATGTTCCGGGGCCGGGATACATGCAAAAACGTTGTCGGATGCAATCTCCCGCGCTATTCCTCCGCTGGCGGAAATAGGGGATCCATGGTCCATCAGCGAGCACCATAGTTCGCGGGAAATTGTTCGTTCCTTCTCGCTGTTCACCCGAACGACAAAGTCATTCAATCCTTCGGCGCGAACAAACGTTACGGGATATCCGTCCAACAGCTTTGGCAAGAAGACGTCGGATACCATGAGTCGAGACCCGATCAGAGAAAGTGAGATCGTTGCGCGGGGGATGCCGGCTTCTGCGCGACATCGTAGCGCGTCTATGAGCGGTCGCAATCAAACTCGCTTGTTAAGCTGAATGCCCGCGCTAAAGGTTAAATCTGGAACTACAAACAAATGACCACCCCGAAAGCGGTGCCCAACATCTGCTTGCCAAGCAGATAGCTGATCTTGTCCTGGATCGGAGCAAAAATGAAATCTGCATTGCTACTATTATTCGGACTAACCCTAGCCGTATGCAGTCCGGCAATCGCCCAGCCCGCGCCATCGCACCCCACCGAGATGATCTCCAACTACCGCCTGCAACACAGCGAGGGGAAAGTAACCTCGGATCCGGTTCTCAACAGAATTGCGCAGCAGCAGGCCCAAGCCATGGCAACGAAGGACATACTCGATCACAGTGTGCTCGGGCCATTCAACTCGCGGGTCGCTTCCTCAGGCTCTGGACGTGCCGCAGAGAACATCGCTTATGGCTACGACAATTTCGCAAAAACACTCGATCAATGGATTGAATCAGCCGGCCATCGAAAAAATCTTTTGATGCACGGCGCGTCGCGTGTCGGGGTTGCCAACGCGAAAAGCCCGACGACTGGGCGCACTTATTGGGCAATGGTGATTGCGGGCGATTACAAAAGCAAGGCCTCTAAAAGCAAGGCCTCTGCGGCAGTAAAACATCCGGCACCCCGCCAAACTTGCCGACTTGCCATTCTCAATCTCTGTCTATGAAAGGCGCGCACATTGAAGGGCACGCGAAATCTTTCCGTATCCTTGGGGAGGGGAAGATGAATGCCGCAATGCCAGGGCACGGGAGCGACATCAGCTGGGCTGCATCAAGGGGTTTTGGTGTGTACCAGTACGGCGAGGGCGGTTCGGTTGGAAATGCCCAGCTTCTGATAAATATTGTGCAGGTGGACCTTTACTGTACCCTCGGTCAGCCTTAGCCGTCGCGCGATTTCCTTGTTGGTTAGACCTTCGGAGCGCACGAGAACGATTTGGCGCTCGCGGGTCGTGAGTGAGTCATGCGCACGAGCACGTAGCTTTGGTATTTGTTTCAAGGCCTCGAAATGCTCCATCGATTGCCCTTCCACGCCTGCTGGCGTTGGCACCAAACCAATGGCGCTGAACGAGCGAGGTTCCTTTGGGCGATCGCCCAGGGCGCTGGAATGAAGATCAACACCAAGTTTAGAGTGTGCCTCCAGATTGTCCGCTAAACCACTGCTTTCTTTATCAGATCCTATTTGGATTCGCTCTGCCAATTTGCAGGAAGTGCAACTAAAAAAGTGCGTTTTTCCATGCCGATCTTTTGGATTAGGCCATCACTTTCCAAGCATTCGAGTCTGTTCTTCTGAAGCAGCATGTTGTGGGCGAAGGTCGTCTCGCGGCGCTGCTATGCTTCTTCAGCTTTGAATGGGAGCACTGCGAGTAGCGTTCGAGCGCCGTGAGGCGCCTAACAGCCGTATGGAGTTTGTCGAGGTCCTGCGATGCCGACAAATTATGCACATCGTTGAGAACCTTGACGCGTTCAACTTCGATTTGGCGGAGACGCTGATACATAGCATCCACGCACGAGTCGTCGGTGGATGCGTGGTCGTCAGCGGTGCCGGTGGTGGTATTGATCGACACGGACGCCAAGTACCAAGGTGGGGAAATGCGAGCTGGAAGGCTTCAACCTCCACTGCGTTGGGCGGGTAGCCAGCCTTCTCAAACATTTCCCTGATGGCCAGGCGGGAGGCGAGGTCCGAGAACCATTGCGTCACGAACTGATTCGCCTCCGTCCTCAAAACCGAATCGCCGCCCTTCATCGCCCCGCGGACTTGAACTTTGTGGATCAGGGACTCCAATGCCTGCCGCAGGCAATTGCGCAGCACCCCGACCTTCATTTCGTGGTAGCGCAGTATATCCCAAGTCAACATCGTGGCCTGGTAGGTTACCAGACAGTCCCAATTCGTCTTGGGCTTGAGATAATCCTCAAGGCTGTGAAACAGCTGGTTAAAATCCTTCAGGTCCTCGCCGGGCAGCAGCTGCGGGGGGTGCCGAGACGATTCATCAGGACATCCGGATAGGGAGTCCTGTATTGCGGAGATTTATGCTCGCTCATGCTTGAGTTCCTCAATGTCAGCACGGAGTTGTGCTGGGTATCGAAGAACATGAGCAGAATTGATTCCGCCAGCGTCGCGCTTTGGGAACAATCGGGTAGGGCGGGAAGGGGGTAGGGTGTGGACTCAAAGCGAGTAGCTAGTGGTGAAAATCAGACACTTCAATCCCCCCGAAAAGGCGCGCGCACCTTAGCTGACAACGGTTTCAGGGGTTCGATCTGTTAGATTCTCACCACTAGCACCTCTCTCAGCCAGCACCTCTCTCATTCAAGCCGCGCGTGTTGAGCAAAATTCGCACACATGAGATTTCTGAGATGAGGGCCGTTCTTGGTTCAATGAAGCGGCCCGTCGGCTAGCGGCCTTCAGTGACGTCGCAGCTCTTTGCAGATGTTCGCGCATGCGCCAGACGCTCAGTAGGCAGCGAGCGAGATTGCGCCCCAAATACCAATTCGCGAGGCATTTTCTTAAATGAGTTTATACGAGCGTAAATCGCCCCTGGAGAGCGCTTCAGTTTCTTAGCGATCAAACCCACCTTGACCTTGGATACGATGAGTTCTCGCAGTTGTGCCTCTTCCGCCTGTGTCCACGGACGGCCAGCCGGTTGTGGACCTGTCATTCTGACCCCCCAAATGAAAGGCCTAATTCAATCGCAACAAGCGCGCTACCGCAAGGGGCTGGGCTCAGTTCAAACTGGCACGCCGCGCGGAAATTGCGGGACATGCCGCGGAAGCCTCAATCCACTTGCCTGGGCAGTACTCGCGTTGATTCCGCCGGCGTCCGCGCTTTGAGAACAATCGGGTAGGGTGCTTAGCTGGCCTTCGGGAAATCCTCGGTAATGCGTCGTACGATTGTCTCGGTGGTCACCGGCGCGAGCAGTTTATCGCGGAGGTGTGCCCGCAGCGGTTTCAAAACGAGCTCGAGAAAATCGTAGACCGGACCGCCTCTCTTCAAGTTCGCGAAGGCGACCCCAGACCCTACAGTTTCCGCCGCTCTATTGGAGAAGGCAGAGCCGGCCTCAAGAATCTGCACAGGACGATAAGTGGAGTTTCTGCCTGACAGCGGGCACGCTGTGCCCCGCGAATCAGGAGAGACAATGAGCAGACGAACTCGGCGGAACCACACACCGGCCTTCAAGGCGAAGGT
>WNFO01000907.1_pt1 | contig 23787 bp, 22 predicted proteins | sample 5400251 | NCBI WGS metagenome assembly WNFO01 (sample SAMN13153354, study PRJNA577476) | soil metagenome | isolation source: 100 cm saprolite under Madrone tree | place: USA:California | collected 2016-06-14
AGGACAACAAAAAGGGCATTGTGCGCACTCCGGCAATTGGGCTCAACGTATCCATCACCCAATTGATCCTCTCGACCGCACTTTCCCACGTTTTCGATCGGTCAATCGGGACAATTGCCTTCATGGCTTCATCGACGCGAGCAAAAGGAGGATCCTCTGTGGGCGATATCTCTTCCCGACTTCGGGACATAGGAATGTCATTTTCAATGGGAGGGTGATGTAGCAGGGATGAAGCAGGTTCGACGGCGGTGATTTGGATGCGTCCTGGTGTAGTCGTTTCTTTTCCGGAAGGATCATCATCTTCGGTTGGTATATTCGGGGGGCTCTTGGGCAGGTTCGGCACGGTTATGTCCGCTAACACGGTGACCGTCATATAGAGTGTGACCGGCTGCCGCTGCGTTGACAGCACAGCTTCCCCAGCTTCATTTTTAAGAGCACAAGGGATATCTACACGCGAAACGTTCAATTGGTTGAACGAAAAGGAATTCCAAAACGAACCGCTTTGAGAGGCTAGAGGTATCGGCATCTCATGCCAGTGGGTCCCTATAAGGGTGTTGGAATGCGCATCCCGCTTCGCATAAAGACAAAGTATTAGAGGCGAAGACGGTTGTACAAGACTGAACATAAATTTTAGTCAAAAAATTGGAGGGGAAATAAGGAACACCTACAAGGCGTTCAGGTTCTGGTTCCACTGAGCCGTCTTTCCTTCAACCGGAACGTTTGCCGTCTTTGAGGTTGTCTCACGGTTGGATACTGTAACGAAGAGTTTCCTCTTGAGAAGACCGTATTTCTTGATACTTGGGACGTTCTCGGCTCGAAGGACTAAGCCGAAGATTAGAACGTCATCGAGGTAACAACGAATTGGGATTTAAGCACGAACCAGTCACCTCAATGCGTTGCTCGGATGGTCTTGCGTGAGATTCGACAGTCTGGGCACTGTTTATAGATAGTTCTTGAGCAACATCACCACACAAAGGAAGGGATTGATGCAGGTCATCTAGTAGTACGCACGGATTCTGGAAGATTTGGCTGCTCTCCACAGCTCGTTCAGTGGCCATTCTAGCTATGCAAGGGAGTTTAGTGTGTGGGAGTGGGATGGATCGGAGTGAGTGGTTATAAACACGTGGTCCACACGCACACGGACAAACAACGCCCTACTACAATTAATGTCCAAGTTTGGATTCTCGTTTGTTCCCCAGTAGAACATCACTGCATCACTGACAGCCTCAGTGACAGGGCACGTCGTAATGTCCCGCCAGAAAAGGAACCATGTACCCGCACGACTTTGACTTTTAACTTGAATGAATTCTATCAAGCAATGACTGACGATGAGACCTATTTCTATTGTGTAGCTAACGTGCAAAGATGGGCATGTGGGAAGAAGTGCATTGGGAGGCACGCTGAAGCGCTGAAGGCCCGGGCGCGGAGTCACGGAGGAAGGCACGTTGGGGGAAGCATGCGCATTTGGCAGCCTTGGCCCGCTAGCTTTTCTACAATTTGATGTTACTCCTGGTTGGACCCAGCTCGCTTCTCGGATTCATTCAAGGCGGTTTTGAAGAGTGATTCCAGCGTTGGGGTAAGGGGAGGGAGGGGAGGGTTGGTGGACGTGGCACGGGCATGGAAAGAGATGGAACGTAGCTGTAACGACTTGGAGCTACTGTACAGTACACTGCTCCACTAAGGGCAAGAAGCCCATGTAACCAACGCCCACCTAATGGGGGATCCTCCTACTAACATCTTTCTTCACAGATCGCTCCCTCTCTGTGTGGGGGACTTGAACCGTTGAACATTCACAACTAGTCGTTGTCTCACATAGTTATCGTCCTTCTATTAGCTTAGCTGCACATGTACATACTGTATCTGTTTAGTGCTACATAGGGGCAGTGAAGTACTGTCCCGTTTTTCGCGCACCAAACCGAATAAACAGTAAAGCTTATTATAAGAGTAGCGCAACACGACGCTGGTATAGTACAAAGCATGGTCGATATCGTGAATATGGTCATCAGTATAATGATCAAATGTGCATGTCCCATTACACGGTCGTGCTTGCCCTGGGCAAAAAAAAACTCCAGAGTGCTAGCACGAACACCCTCCCAACGTGTCCTCGTCCTGCACAGAGGACAGATCAATGTTTCCCGGCATGCTGTCGGCTGTGTCACGCCGTGCTCCACTAGCGGCGGCTGCTGCAGTAGCCTTAGGTGACGACTTGGGCTTCTCCTCGCGCCACAGTGAGGGCGTATCGATGATGCGTACGACGACGTCGTTGAACGTTTCGGTCACGCCCATGGCCGTCTTCGCGGACGCCTCGACAAATAGACATCCCGTACGTGCTGCGAACGCTGCGCCTTCTTTTGTGGGCACTTGTCGAGAGTATTCCTGAATGGGGTATGTGCATGAGTAGCGTGTAGGCAGGCGGTTGGCGAGAAGGCCCAGAGTGACGATGATGACGATGATGAGATGAGGGTCGGGAGGTAAAGAGTTGCGGGGAGGGAAAATGGGAAGGATAAAAGGAATCAGACTCGGGGGTACCGTACCTTGTCTAGCTTATTGCCAACGACTATCTTCACGACTTCAGGTGGGACGTAGTTCTCGAGCTCCTCTAGCCATCGCGGGAGTGCCTCGAACGATTCTCGATTCGACACGTCGTACACTATCATGCGCGCGCAAGCAAAGTCCGAGATCTCGATGAGCCAAGAAAGGGAGAAACAAAGCGCGGGGAATACTCGTACCGAGTATGATGCCCTGCGCACCACGGTAATACGACGCTGTGATGGTGCGAAAACGCTCTTGGCCTGCAGTGTCCTACGATATAGAACCACCGAGGAAGGCGCAAGAAAAAATAGCATCTCAGCGTCTGTGTCCTTTCGGACTGAGGGAAGAAAGTGCCAGTGACACACCCATATACTCATTTTGACCTTTCGTCCCTGAACCTCCAACTTGTGTACCTGATATGGTCATCCCGCAGCACCCAGCAGTGGAAAAGCACGTTATCGTCAAAAATGAGAATGAGAGATGAGAGGAAGACTGTGAGCGTACCCGAAAGTCGACCCCGATCGTCGCGCTCGCCTCATCCTCGGGCAACCACTGCTTATCGGAGAAACGCAACAACAGGCTGCTCTTCCCTACGGAAGAGTTGCCAATGAGGAGTAACTTGACATTGATGAGTTCTTGTGACTGTGCTTGTGGAGTCGGTGCCATCGTTGGGCGGGGGTGGTTGTACAGTAGCACCGCCGGTGCGTGTGGAAGTCGTGCGGGGTTAAGAGTGGGGGATGATAATGAGGTTGAGGGCGTGTGACGATGGTCAGCGCTCAGCTTTCGTTATCGTGCCTACCTGGGTGTTGGTGGGCACGTATGGCGATAGTCAGGAGTCGTTGGAGGCCGTGGTGGTGCAAGTGAAGAGGAGAAAATGAACTTGAACGGCTGGCTTCGCGTGGCCTGTTCCTCGCCTGCAAGGCGTGTCCCTCCTCCATGCTCAACTGCAACAGCATTTATTTTGTATAGATAGTCACGGGAGAAATAACGCAGACGCAAACACAAAGCTAAGACCCATTATTATACTCTACCTTTATGGGGTGATCAAAAAAATAGGGTGGGTGGGGTAAATAGGATGGGGTCTGTGGAGAGAGATGGTATGGTAGATCAAGATATGGCTAGTAGATAGTTTCTTATCTAGATGTAAATCAAAGCCCAAGGAAAGTCGTCCTCTGGGTCGTCCTCGCTGGGGTCACCTGGCGTTGGTTCTGGAGACGGCTCAGGAACCTTCTCAGGACGACAAACAGCCGGCACATTGTAACCCTGCGAACGAAAGATGAATTAAGTTAAGAGACATAAGATCAGACTTTCTGTAAAGAGAAAGAAGTACTCACGTCTTTGCGGATACCTCCTCCCCACGGAGTACGTCCCTGAACGGACGCATCTACACCCAATCCTTTCTCCGCAAAAGCTAGCCACAAATCACAGAAATTCTCTCCGCCTGTCAGAACCTGGTCGGCCTGAATGATGGCATCACGAGACTCAAAGAAACCCGGGCGGCATTGCTGCAGCTTCATGGCGTTGAGCACGAGCTGCACCATCAGGGAATTACCGTGCTTCGGCACCAAGTTTTCTGCCGCGTCCGCTAAAAGCGTCTCCGGAGAGCGGTAGAAGTTACCGATAGGAATGGATCCGTCTTCGAGGGGAAGGGGTGGGAAGAGCGAGTCAACGAAACCGTGCTTCGCGATCAAACGATGACCAACGATCCAAAGTATCTCTGCCCAAACCTCGCCGATCGCGTGAACGCCCCAGTAACCAGGCTTGTCTAGTGTCTTGTAGGTGGACGGATTAACAATCTCGTCCTATGAGGCGGAATCAGATGCAGCAGAAAAGCTATTGACATGTGGCTTACAAGAGAGTAGGGGTAGTTCCGAATGCCATTAACTTGGTTGGCAGCCCAGGCGCCCATAGGATAGTCAGAGTAATTAGCGTTGCTACGAATGATGGTAGCAAGGAAATCTATGAAGCCGAGTCAGCGCAAATAGCCTCGTTGTATAAGATTTATTCACCTCCCCAACCCTCGCCCATTCCGCCGCTTTCACCCCATCCAAGACATCCAGAGTTCGCGGGGCCACCAGTCAATCGGATGCTGAGACCATGAGACAACTCGTGAATAACGATGCCAGCCTCCAGATCGCCATCGCGGTAAGGGTTCGCCGTCTTCCACAGGTACATCCTGCACCGACCGTTCTGCCCGTCTGGTGGGGTCATGAAATTCGCGTTATTGAATCCGGAACCATCCTGGGCATTTGCGATGACGGCGTCGTTCTCCTCGCCACCACGTCCAAAGTTATGTTGTTGGAAGTTACCGGAGACTTCGTCGAAGCCATAACTGAATATCGCAACACCTTCGGTCACATTAATGTGAATATGTACACAATAGCACGTACCGGTAATAGAGATCGTGGACTAGGTTGGAGGTATAGAAAAGTTGAGTGACAGTAGTATTGATGTATTTCTTCGCCTCGCCCAGCGAGTCGGATTCCACAGTAGGCTTGGGTTGGTAGGTATAGTTGAACATTAGCTGTTCGCCGCCATCAGGCCGGTAATTCTGGAGCCAATTAGATAGGCCTTCCCAGTTCTCGTGAGCAAACACCTGTGTATAATTTAGTACCATCTCTGAAGGACAACGACGGAAGTGCGAACGTTGTTGCCAGAAGTGGTGGTATAATTAGAGTATTTGCCCTTCTTGAGGTTAGAGGACAAGGAGGGGTCGTTGGCAACAGGAATGACGTGCCACCCAAGAGGGCTTGCCAGGGTATCGAAGTTCTCTTTGGCAATAGAACGGTTGCCCTCTGAGGGATCGTTGATGCCCCATCCAAAGATATTGTATGTAGCAGGTGGACGCTGTGCCGGCTCCGGCGGAACAGGATACTCCGGAGGAACTGGGCGATTTGGAGGAATAGGAGAATCCGCTGCCCAGTCAACGACGGAAAGGATGCGGTGGGGCACCTGGCGCGAAATAACTGCTTCGTACCAGTTGTCTTGCATCTCAACCTCGAACTAGGGACAATTCAGGAACTCATAGAGGAAATGAAATTCGGTGAGCTCACCCGCCAGGCCTGCATAAGCATGGTCTTGTCGCCATCAGGGAGCTGGATGTAGACGGGCTTTGCCTTGACGGGAGAGACGGCATCCGGGACATTATCAATCATCTCGACGAGAATACCGTGGTCATCACCGATAAAGTGAGACGCAAACCAGGAAATCATGTTCTCCCTTATCTGATCATGTTTGTCGAGAATCTCTGCCATGACAGCGTCATGTGGAGTAGCAGCAACCATAAACTGAAGAAGGGCGTTGCGCGGATCTGCGACATCGTCAGATTGGGTAAATCCCCTCTGGGCGAGCTCGTAAGGGGTGTGGACGTGTTCGCAATTCCAGCTGTGAAGGCGGGACATGCGGTCAAGAACCTCATCTTTGGGTGGCAAGCCAGACAAAGTGATCTGATCGGTTGCAACGGACTCAGGCCGGAATAGATTGAGGCGCTCGACTAGTTGGTCTTGCAACAGGTCGCAAAACTCTGCATGAGGGCCGGGAGTGATCGGCTCATCAATGGGGGATATACTGGGTACACTGCCACGGTAAAACTGGGGTGATAAAATTAGCGCCTTGCCAACAAAGGTGGTCCGAGGACGACACCCACCGAGTCACCGAACGAGATGACTACGCCATCCTTCACATTGACATTGATATCACCGTCTGCAACTTCAATGCCATTTATCATCTGGCGGAAGAAGACATGGGTGACACCAGTGGCCTTGTCGATGTAAGAGTCCTTGCGTAAGATGAAACTGTTATCTCCGGAGAGTTGGCCCTCGAGAAGGGAAGTAACAAAGCCCCTAGCAACCTCATACGGGCTTGAGCTGGCGACGAAGAAAGCCCTTGGAGGGATGAAAGGACTGGTGTGGAACTTGGCGTGGGGGTGCACAGGACCAAATCCCATGGTCTTGCGACGGGAAATGGGGCCGTCATGGGCCAGAGCAGAGCCCAGAAGGCCAACGAGGGCAAGAGAAGTCTTTGAGGATAAGCGCATGGGAGGAAAGGGGTTGTCCCGATAACAACCGACCCACAAGCAGGAGGGTTGATATACAAGACAAGACGATGGCGATAGCGTTGAGAAGCCGAGCGGAGCAGCACTTATCCGTATGCCGGCCCACTCGGTCCGATATTCCCACGGTGTCCCAACAGGCAGCCTCTGTCGCCCTTTAACGACATCCTCTCTTTATCTGCACGGTCTTCCCCTTATATCGTCTCTCCAACGTATGCTCTCTCTTCTTATCAGTTGTTATCTCTCTCACGCAATGTCAGCCGACCCAACCCCTTTCTTTGCAAATTACGGAAAGCTCCTCTTCTGGACTAACTTCCTGGGGTAGTTGATCGATGTGCGGTGTCTTATCCGTCTCTGCATGTCGTGTGCTCATGATTATCGTAGCGTCTCTCACGAGTAATACCAACCGTCGGCTCCCCAGCGATTCAGACCCACCTGTCGCTCCGAACAATAGTCTTTACCCGCCATGTTTCCTAGACTCAGTCTTGTTCTCGCAGGAAACCACGTATACGCTGCCTTTCAAACCGCGGTTGCCCGAATGGACAAGTCTCTGAATCCACGAGACACAATTCGGCGGTTGCAAAATCACGCGTTCGCCTTATCTGACCTCGTCTACCTCGTCCACATCGTAAATTCCGCATTCTGGCTCGTGATTATGCGAGTACCTGGTTTTCCAATCAAGCTCTTCATCCCTGTCCTCCACATCGGCCTCCTTCTCGTACCCTTTACTTCTCAGTTCTTCCTCCCTGCGTTGCCTATCACAACCTATCTCATCACTTTTTATTCGTCCCAATTCATCCCAAACAATCGCCGCCCTAGCATATACGTTTCTGTATTGCCAACTCTCGAATCGGTCCTTTTCGGTGCCAACATCTCTGATCTCCTCACTCGCTACACACACCCCGTCCTAGATGTCATTGCATGGTTACCCTACGGCGTCGGTCACTTTACCATTCCTTTCCTAGTTGCCATCCTCCTTTGGCTCTTCCGACCAAAACAAGTACTCCACCTTTGGGGACGCGCGTTCGGCTGGATGAACTTTGTTGGAGTTGTGACGCAAATTATCTTTCCCTGCTCCGCCCCTTGGTATGAAGTCATCTTTGGACTCACCCCTGCCGAATACTCCATGAAAGGCTCCCCTGGTGGGCTGCTGCGCATCGACAACCTCTTACATAGCCACGGTTACACCGTTGCCTTTAGCAACTCTCCCGTTGTCTTTGGTGCCTTCCCTTCACTCCACTCGGCTTGCGCCACAATGGAAGCCCTCTTCCTTGCCCACTTCTTCCCACAGGTGGCAACCTATGCCTGGGGCTACGCCGCCGTTCTATATTGGGCAACGATGTATCTCACCCACCATTACCTCATCGACGTAGTCGGTGGTGCCTGTCTCGCCATCGCCTTTTTCTACATCTTCCTCCCCGATGACCTAAAAGGCCCCCTTGCGACCGCCTCACCTACCGGCGTGCTTGCCAATGGCAATGCCCACTCTAAAGGGCGTTCAAAATACGAGATTTACGATATCGAGGAGCCTCATTTAGATGGCGATGGATTATCGTACGAACTCTCGAGCGACGCAGGGAGCGATGAAGAGGATACGGGCATCGCATATCGATCACCCGGGATGAACGGTGGCAGGGACCCGCCGAATTCAGCGATGCCGCTCATCGGACCTGCTGCGAAGCAGGCTCGGCGCAGTCATAAGCACACGGCGAGCATCGCGAGCCTTATTCGCGCCGATGACCGCGTCGAGGATGGGTGGAGCCCGATTGGCAACTGCTCGTTTGTCTTCCCGCCGACACCAACGCGCTCTGAGCATAACATGCGGTAAGATGGGGGCGGCGTGTCAGTGGCGGGGCCAGCCAGTGAGGTGATCGGCACGGTGTATATAGATAATAGCTAGATATACCACTAAGTGTATTTATGAGTCCTTCTCTCCACTCGTCTTCCCCTTTCCCCTCTCTCTGTTCCTCGTAAGCTCTTATCCTGGACAACTTGGATACATTGTCCTCGTATTTCGTATTTGTTGGTTAGAGCATGTCTAGCACATTCATGTAATTTGCATGCGCAATCCAATTCGAAAATCACTGACAAAATTTTCGTCTGCAAGCATTGGGAAACAGACCGTGAGTGAGATACTTTACTCGGCATTCCCCAGCCGGCCGTACCCGTCCGCTGAGTCTATAAGGGGAAATCCTCGGCGTCGGGATCCCTTGCCCTGCAAACATCTGACACCGACGCGACCGAGGAATCAGATTGCTTTCAAAGAAGGTGCTTTCAAAGGTGCTTTCAAAGAAGGTGAAAGCGGCTGTAACCTATGGCGACGACCCTCTCAAATTCAGATTGACTGTCGCTCGCCGTCCCATCCCGAGCTTACTGTATGCTGCTTACTGTAATGTATCATCATCAATGATGGCGGAACGCTTCATTGGGTTCAACTCCACTCCAATGATCAGTCAGTAACGGAATAGGCGTCGCTCTTCGTTTCTCACCGATGCGATGCCGATGCCCCGACAAGAGAAGGTATCCTACACAGTATTTATACGTCCTCTGATCGTTTCCAGAGCGTTTTGTGACCCAGAAACTCGCGTGTTTCGAAGGCTGGTTGCATAGAACCGTGAAGATCAATAAGGCCTGAAGGTATATGCATGGGTTGAGTGCTGAGCGCTGAGCCTCCACGTCGGTCAGAAATCAGAGGAATTTTGATCAAAAGTCGCAAACTGCAAAATAATTGGTATATAGCATCGTTTTATATAACATTAATTGTTGCGGAACGAGGACCAGCCAAACCGTCGCCGACATATTATCGAAAGTTAGATTACCACAAGCATGTGACGTATGCAAGGCATGGAATGTCGTATTCCACAGGGTCGTAGTCGTAGTCGTCATTGACTGGGCGAGGAGAATGCCATTTCTTATGAAATGTGGTCGGGAACTTGCGCCGAGTGTGTTTCATGGAGCTTGCCAAGGCACTGACGCGCCGCCTCAAGGGAACAAGTAGGCCACGCGAGTTCGATGCAGTGGGCGCAGAGCTCGCACTGAAGCTCGTACTCGTGCTCGTACTAGTGCTTGTACTCGTCCTACTATCGGTTCCTTCCGCAAAGACCACTTCTATGGGATCATCGAAAATTCCACGGAACTTCACATGTCCGTCGAAAGCGTGTGGAGCATCGCTTTTGCTTAGCGGGGCTTGAAACACGGCGGCGGCATCGGGAGAATACGGGGAAGGATACGTCCGATATGACTCATCCGAAATCGACGGGAATGGGATGTGACTGGTGTCAAGGGATGAATGGTGCGCGCCGAGTGAGCTGGTGCTGGTGTCTGAGTCAAGGTCAAGGTGTCCGCTTGTCGAGTTTGTCACTGCGTGTGAAAAGCGAGCGAGAAGGTCCGCGAGGGGCGTGTTATTCTGACTCCTTGAAGACTTGGCCGCACTTCGTCGGCGGCGACGAAGAGAGCGATTCCGAGGGTTACCAGACGAAGAGTGTTGGGAAGGTGACAATCCACCACGTAGACGGGGGGAGCTGAGGCTGTCCGAGTCGGAACCTCCACTACCGACGTCATGTCCCTGCTCGACCTTGGCGTACGTCTTGTCCGCACGGGGAAATGTATTCCGCCAGCTGGAAATTGTGCGCAGAGACGATAAGCCGTATACGCCGGTTCCGACTCGGTCTACGAAACGAGATATCGTGGAACTAGAGCGCGAAGGGAGAAGACGGATCTCACGGTCGGAGAGCGGGACAGCTGATTTCTCATCTACGTGGCTCAGACTATCAATTAAAGGGGCAAGCTGAGGCGATGCGATGCCAGCACCTGTGTCGTTTCTGAGCATTCAGAGTCCTGTCCCGCCTACGTATTATATAGCAGCACGCACCGGAATTGCTCATATGCTCCCAACGCTCCTGACGCTGAATACAGGAGTGAACCTGCTCATTCAGCGAAGCATTAGAGTCAATCGTTGAGATGGTCGTTTCACTGTGACGTGCAGAACGAGTCATTACGGGCATAAGGGGACGTGACACGCAGCCTTCATCGGGGGTGGGAGACGGGTATATATGCGAAGCGGTTTCTGGCGGGTGGCGGGGAAGTCGCGATAAGTTACAGTAGTCGCGTTGGCCTGTCAACCTAGCGTTCGGCTAGACAAACCTCGCCTGACAAAATGAAGACGCCGTCACTGATGGAGCTAGTAAGGATGTGACTCGGAGATAGAGTTGGTGTGAAATGCCACGTCTACTAAGCCAGTTGGGTAAAATTCCGTCCGATTCTGCTGGGAAGCGAGTAAGGCAGTGCGACCACCAAATGATGAGCGATATCGAAGCTCATTGGGTTCTTGAACCGGGAGCATCCGAGCTTTTTTTTCTCGGCCGTCACGTTCCGTGTGGGAGATCAGAAACTGTACATCAGTGCTGTGCTCTAGATGAAATTGGTCGGGCCATCAAACAAGCAATTGGTCGGATCTAAGGACGACGTCTGCCTTACAGACATGTGGGCGGCTGGTGGGCGTCTGCCGTAATATCGGCGGGCCGCGTGAGTCCTGGAAAGGGTTAGTTCACGATGTATCGCGTGCAGGCCGTGGCTGGCGAACTGTACTGTTCCTGACACTAAGTTACTAGCCACAGCATGTACTAACTTAATCATCGCTTGAAGGCGAGTTCACAGCTCGCAAATGTGATGCCCCCGAATCTCTTATTTCGGCTCGGGGCCACGAGAGTTACCGAGAGCATCGTCCATCTCGCAATATGAAATCTGCCTGGTCATCCACATCCTCCACATTCAACACCGCCGAAATTTCCTTGATTTTCTCACAGGGGCGCAGGAACGATTCGCACCCCTGTTCGTCCTGGATAAAGTCAAATCACGTCTTCTTGGCATTGTACATATGGACAACTTTGCTGGCACTATATGGAATACCACAGGAACGCGAACGAAAACAAAAACGGTATAACTCACACATGGCTGATGAATCTATGCACATATATATTCGAATGGCGGCATTTGAACCTGGTCTGGACCATGAGGCGTCGACGGTGTCGTGACGTTTAAACGTACAGCCTCGAACGATCCCTAAAACGTTGACCTTCGGACGTCCCGGTACGACCAAGCGATCTCGATTTCCTCTTAGCTTCTCCTTCGGTGACCTAAGGTTTTGCGCCATGGGTATTTCTGCAGGACACTGCAGATAACCCGATGAAATATATCCGGATCAAGGATCAACATGCGTTTGAATGCCGAGTATGAGGTTCTATGCCGGGTGCTGGGCTCCCCACACGCAGAAATTTCTCCTTTTCGACATGTGCTCGCTCTGGATCCCTCAAATTCTTGGAAATATGTGGTGGCGGCCAACAGTATTTATTACCGAGCGTTTTGTTGGTGAACTTCGTCAAACGTCATGTCATCACCTCAGGTGAGGAGACCCATTCATCTCGACCCCTCACCCCTTCCGTTCTGATACCCTGTATACGAAGCCCCTTGTCCATGCTAGCGATATCCTTGTGGATGGGTTTATCGCTTGCACATTTAGTCCGCAAGACGCACACGCTTTTTTCGCACTTTTGCTCAAGACATCAGACTTCCTGCGACAACATCGCATAATATATTCGAAGGGGACATGGTACACCATGCGAAATGTACCTTGTGTGCAGTCACCATCGCCAGTTTCGGCCCAGAATTTTTCGCTGCCACTGGACTACAACATCAGGACAACTCGAGGCACCGTCGTACCCCAGCGCCGATGGACTCCAGCTGATGAAGTCGATCTCCGCCGACACGTCCAATGCGGTGCACTCCAACCACCGATTTTCTTTATTAATCACCATAATGGCGGCATTGGTTTCTGGTTACCAGACATCCTCCAAGGTCGCCATCACGATCTTCACGATGGGGATAGCGAGGCGCAGCTTGGGGGAAAGACGACGACACATATACGTATCAACGTAAGTTTGCACACGCTCATGTGCTGGCTACAATACAGTATTCTTATCCATGTTCCTGGACCTCCTTCACAGTGGCCTGGATATCGGGATTGGAAGCGTCAGATGGCCATTCGAGACGAAACGCATGCGCGGAAACCTATCACATGTGCTCGGTTCATGAAGCACATCGGTACTTCGGTTAATAAGTTTCTCAACGTGAGTCCCTCTCCCCGCGTTATCTCCCGATCGGAGTCGTTACTTAATAAGCCTCCTTTCCTTTAGCAGTCGATGTCGAGAGATCATGTGGCCAACCCCGGATGGGTAATTGGGACAAATGGTATTATGCAAAGGCACGTCAAGATCATTGGCGCCGTACATGTCTCCGCCGGTAGCTGGATGCCAATCATGCAGCTCACTGGGTATGTGCTCTAGGAACATACCAATCTACGCAGCGTTGTTCATGTCTCCTGTATTCACTGCTGTATTTGTTAGGAACCTCCCAGTTAGTTAGACGTTTTAGGGTATACATCAATCACATCAGGTGGTGTCTTATGCATTATAAGGAAGCTCACATTGGACAGTGCCTGGGATCAGATTGGACCGACTCAGACGGTACTATCGATAGCAATTCATTCCGAACCATTACGCTCATAATACCTTTTACACATACTTTCCACACATTACTAATGGAGGACCGGCGATGGCCCGTGCCTCGTTGACACGTTACTCTGTGTTCATTTCATGTCAGAGACTCAGAGGTGCGTGCAATCGGCAATCTATTGTGAAACTCGTACAGGAAGGGTAAGAGGAAAATAGAAGACAGCCAAAGAAAACAAACCTGAATGAATCCATCACCATCTAACTCCGCCCTGCCTGCAAGTACTAGTGGGCAAAGGATACCGCAGGCACGAACAATCAAAATAAATTAGAAGAAAGTTCCCCGCCCTCTCCCCCTTAGTTTGCGTCCATCCTCGGGGCGCGTGAGATTGTCAGTGATCATCAATTGAATTGATATATAAGTACCAGCTTGCTGGTCAACGGTCAACAGCCATGTAACTGTCCCTTTGATCACCGACCGGCCAATAGTTATAATCCCGAGTCCAATATATAATCGTCCCGGTTTTAGTTTTGATCACCGAACCAGTCAACAGAGGGCGACTCCCATTCCGCTTCTGCTCCGCCCGTCACAGTCATCATGATCATCATCTCACCGTCATCGCCATTCAATATTCAATGACAAGGACTACACACGTATCAGCTCCACCGTCCCATGCCGGCGTACGTTTGACGTCAACGCTGGCGAACACCGAGGGCCTCATGACCAAAGAGCCCTCCCTGGAATCTGGATTTCTCGACAATCATGAGACGCAGTGCGGGGAAGTGGCACATGAGCCACCATCGCATCACACGTCCATGCGCAAATACTACAGTATAACAGAAAAGTACTAGTAGCATGTCTGAACCAAGCCATGTCAATGGCGTGTCCCCTTGTATCCAGTCATGTAACCGTTATAGGTAATCTCTTGGTCTAGCGGGTAGCCCAGGGCTACTTGTGCTTGGTTTTGCCGGCAGTGCCTCGGTGTATGGGAGCGGTGCCAGTGGTGGTATGCACAGATGGAGCCGGAATGAGAACGTAAGTCCCGATCACGACAGTGCGCCTGTGTCCCCGCCCTGGTGTATGTAGCGGCGATTTTTGTGAGGTTATATGTGCTGTCCTGATGTAAGCTATCCGGTGGTCGGCTAGTGTTACCCAGTAGTGAATGACTACAATAAGTGGGTTAGCGGTGCTCTTTACAGGGTACAGGGTACAGACCTATCTCATGCCCTTTCATATCCTCCTCAAAAGAAGCTTAATAAACTATTCGAACCTCGGGCCCAGGCAGCCTTGGCTGCCCAGTCCGCTCTCATACGTCCCGCAGTGGGCTCTGGCAGTAAGTTGACATGGAGTGAGCGCAGAGGACAATGAGCTTCCCTTTGTCGAAAGCAAGCTTATCATGAGTATCATACAAGAGGACACGAATTGGTGGTTTAGCAGTAGCGCAGATGTCACCCAGAGTAGTTTGCTTCTCGCCGTGTATGTCGTGCTTGTCGAACCGCCCACAGAACCCAAACCCGAACCAGATAGAGGGAGATACGTAGCGACGTGCTGTATATTGTTTACATCAACGGGCGACTGTAACGGAGCATGGAGTGGAACAAGCGGAAGTACTCTACTAACACGGCGGCTCACCTGGCCGGCCGGAGACCGCGCGTTAACTCACTTGTCTCTCTGAGCTGCGCTACGGCTTGACGACCCCTTGATGCTTCTGCTGGGAGAGCGGTTGTCCGATTGTCAAGGGGCGAAGTTCCTTCATCCGTGACGATTGGCCCGAGGCGGCTGCAGGGCTAGCACCTGCAGCACTGTCGGATCGTTCATGTGAAGGCCTTCTTAATTAACGTCTGCATAAGACAGTGAAACGCGTCGTGTGAACAATACTTGAGTTCAAATTCTAATCTATGAGCGGGTCAACGTCAGGGTCAAGGGTGACTCAGAGAGCATTCGTATGCCAACAGTCGTAGCGCGTTTCATTTGCACACAGTAAATATGGTCATACGGCCATTACACATATTAGGCAAAAGGTTCGCACCACTGTTTCAATGCCTCGTGCCTCGTCGTAATCGGGGACAGCACGTGGCCATACTCCAACGCAGCCACCTTATTGCGTGACGCGCAGTCATGGAGGACGAAGGCTGAAATGAGGGAGGGAGCGTATGCGAGTGGAGACGAGGCGGTGTTACTCTTAGACTCACCTCTATCAGGTTGATTCAGAAAAAGGTAGAACCACGATGCAGGCATGGGTTGAAGATAGGAGAGGTACAAATTACTTCGGTGCGACAACCGTAGTAACAACCTGGGCCAAATACTCAGACTATTTCTTGACCGATTCATCCTTGTCTGTAGCTTCTCTCGCGAAGTCGAAATTCATTCTTTGTTCGGCAACCAACGCATATCGTCAACTTCTTTCCCACGTGCACAGATGTAAGGAATACCATTGAAGTCGGCAACTAGGGCCGGGACCCCCGCACGGGAATCGCTCGTTCGCTAACGGTAGCGGAAACTGCGAAATACGCCTTTGTGACCACCTTCTTCGTACCTGAGCCAGATCTACCACTGCCGACAGACGTCACGTCTCGATCGCGGGTATGTTGTCCAAGACATGGAATGCTGGCCTCACTCCAGTAGGAGCCTACCCACGGCCTTGCTTCCAGAGGCACGTGCCCCACTGGGGTTCAAAGGTAGAGGGTTAAATTTGAGCGCGCTAAGTGGTCAGAGGCAAACCGTCCATCTTATACTAATGTATGATGTATTCGCTCTAAAACGCGAACAAAGGTGTGTTCCGGTCAGCATATCCAGAGCCTGTTTCTAGACCACAGGACGAACCACTATGAGCACGAGATCTTGACCATGAGCAATGGTGCCGGCCGTTCTTTCAACGTTTACTATCAGCGGAAGAGTCGTAACAATGCGAACAGGAAGCGGCTCAATGGGGTTTGGTACCTATCCACATAAAGAGTCCCCTCCGTGACTGCCCTAGTCGCGGATTCGCCTCGAATCGTGTCGAAGCACTACTGCCACAGCGCACGGAGTTGGAAGCTGGTGGTCCAACATAGGGTTGTCCACGTTGTTCCAGATCCATCCACAAGGTAATTGACGGGGAGAACGCCCTGGAGATGAGGAGAAGGGTGGTACTACCATGACAGTCTGCGGCTTTTCAGTAAAGGAAGTGTTTTTTCCCTTCAAGTTGATAGAAGAAAACGCCGCATTTACCGATGGTCACGTTACACCAAAAACGCAATTAACTGGGGCCGGATCGCGTTCAAAATGCATTTGGGGGGTATATTCGCCATGGGTTGACAGTGCAGGAGAGTTGCGTATCGCGTCGCACGTGGCCGCGGTCCACCGTTTTCTGATCCTATCTGCTCCGGATTGGCCCGAGACTGGACTCGGATGTCGTCCGACTCGTCCCGGAGCGTTTGGTTGGTATGGTATCCTCTGTTTCTTTCTTAGGCTGTTTTTAACCATCATCTGATGGGAGGTCTTCTACGAATCCTTGCAGGCATGCATCTAGGCTATATGACACACCATGATCACGACTTATCACAAGTAAGCGGCGCGGGAGTACAGTACAGTAGGTTTGCCTTGACTTCGCTGGCTAGCTGCAAGGAGACATAATATTCTAGCTTCTTTTTCAGGAGTGGAACGAGGTAGGATGAATGAAGAATAGTTCAAAGCCACTAGTAGAAATAGAGCCAAAGCGAGTCCAGCATTATGTCAACTGCTAGTATTAAGGGATGACATGTAACGAAATCTTGGAGGCCACTTCTGGCACCACTCAGGGCCGCCTTGTAATCAATTTTGCACTCACCAGGCCTCTCCGAGTCTGCACACTACAGCGGAAAGTGACTTGGGAGCCCTTAAACAACGCTTACACAGACAAAAGGTCAGGATCACACGAGGCCTAGACACCTCGCCTTCATCCCTTATTTGAAAACAAGAGACATGAATAGCAACCCTTGCAAAATGACCAGAAACGGCTGCAAAAAGGCTCTTCTTCCTGGCCTTCTTGGTTTTCGTCCCATCGGCTAACCGGTTCTTGTAGTCCCCATAGCTGCCCTCGCTGCCCACCGCTCCCTGGCACCAACGGTGCACTACCTGGCTGTGCAGGCGGTCCATCTCCTCCTGGCAGTCCACCTCTCCTGGGTTGCCCCGATGGTTCACCTACTACCGAAAATCCGCCCCCTTGCGACCGTTCCTGTGGTCCTTCTCCAGGGCTTCCATCATCTAGTAGAGTCAACTGTATAGCCATAGCATCTTGTTGGATCTGTGCGGCTGGCGGATGACTAGGCGTAGGTGGAAGGGGCTGCGCTACGGTGAGTCCATAGAGAACCTCACTAGGTGGTCTCGTTCTTGGCCCCAAGGCCGGGATACTTGGTGGAAGAGGCGCCAGTGGCGCAGGCTGGGTTGAGATTTCGTGTTTTGTTATCGGCTCATGAGGCGGTATGAACGTATCGAACTCGACGTCACTCCTTCCCCTAGGGACATCTGGTGTGTAACCGAGGGAGTAGGCAATGAATCTGCGGGCTAGTCCGGAATGGGGGACGCTTAAGGCTGACCGGCGCTGAGTCCGTTCAACTGGCACGGCCCGGCCTCTGCTCCCAGCCGTAATTATTTCACGAGGTGAATCTACTTTCTGGTGAAGAGGAGATTCACTTCGTTTCTGTTCCACCCGTTCTTGTGGTTCGGGAAGCCCAAAGGGAATATGTCTACCAAAGTCTGGCAATGCCTCCTTGGAAGACAACACGTCCAGAGATGGGGGAAGAATAGTGACTGGATGTGGATGCGTAGCCAGTCCCGTGAAACTTATCGACGGGATGGGACCAGGACTCGGATTTGTTACACCTTCGTGTTGTGCGGCTGGACCTTCTTTCGAGGCAGATATATCAAAGGGCATGGGGGAAGATATGGGGGTGCGAAACCACGCTTAGTGTGTTGCCTGTATCAGCGGGAGGCTGTAGCAGAGGATCGCTAGATCACTGATGAAGGTCACGCGGAACTAGGAAGTAGGAAGTACTATAGCAAAACGGGGACTCACTTGGCGAGCTCGAGACTGTGGCCAAACTCAACGCCAAGCTCACTTATACCTCTGTGCTCTATTGCGGTCTGACGAGTCCTTGGGGCTGCCGCTGGGAGAGTGGCTTTGATTGTCGGATTGTCCGTCTGTAGAACAATGTTCCCTGGTCTGTGATGGACATACTTTGATGGACAATTCGAAGTTGCCGTGGAGCTAGCGCCGGTGGCTTTGTTTAGGGCGCCATTCAAGTTCGAAAGTGCTTCCTGGAGCGTGGTCGCATCAGACAGTCACCCTTATATTTTGGTCTATTGCTTACAAGATCCAGAAACCGGTCAATTTGTGATACCGTACTATTTTGACATGGCGGGCGGCGAGAAAGATCAAGTGTCATTATCGGTACCATGGTATCCACGGTAACGGTAGGGCTGCTCAGCCGCTTTGAGGCCGATCATGCATGTGAGAGATAGCCCCGCGCCACGCCGCGCTGATGTTCAGGCGCCTGCTTCGGTGCTGTAATACAGCACGCATTCAATATTCAACTGCTACAGTGCATACATTTAGGCAGTTCATGTAGTGATTGTCCATCTCTCGGGTATTTAAATCAATCTGAACATGAGCGTGCTATATGGCTGGCGTGAGATGATGCTTATGATAGAACGCTTTGTTGACCATTACTCGGCCATCCTTTCTCTACGACCCTTCGCTCGTTCACCGGTTGTTTTCTTTTACCCACACCCTTTTCCTCTAACTTCATTCGCCAGCCTCAGCCTACTGCACTAACACCTTCATTCACATTACCCCGACCCAGCCAATGGGTGGCTAGGACCTCTAGAGTGACGTTTAGTACACAGACAAGAGGTCGGAAGTGTAACAATCACTGACACACGACGACCAGGGACCCCAACGTCAATCCTTATGTAGGGACCAGAGACATGCAATCCTTGAACGAAGACCAGGGCACGGAAGCAATTCTTGCACCCGGACAAGACATGGCTGCAAAAACTTTCATCTCCCTGGTCTTCTTTGGTTTTTCTCCGAATGATTGTGCGTTCCTTGTTGCCTTCGGCCCCTTGGCCCCAGCGGTACTCTACCTGGCCGTGCGGCGGACCACCCCCTTCCAATTGTCCCCGCGGACCTTCTCCATCGTATCCATAATCCAACGGACCCTGCTGTACAGGTTGAGCATCTTGTTGATCCGGAGTGACAAGCAGATGGCTTGGCGCCGGTGAACCAAGTGAAACTGAATTTCGAGAATGAATTTCGTTTTGTGGGGCCAAACTGACACAGAAAAGAAAGTCTCGAGGTCGTGTTCAAGCTCCGAGTCCATAAACCGGTCCGCCTCACCGCGGCCCGCTTTAACCGTGACAGTCTAGCGCTTCTACTGTCTCAGGGGCTGACACGGCTGACTTCGGCTGACTTAGAACAATTCCCACTAGCTCGAACTCCTGATGGCCCATAAAATGACGTTTTTCTCATGGTTACGAGGATTACGTGAAATGGGAACCTTCTGGTGGCGCATCCAGTGGCACGTTGCTGCGTCCCACTGACTCCCACAATCTTGACCGGTCAATCTCCGAATCCGTCCGAGGCAGGTGTGCACCCCATTCCCCCCGTCCTGCGGCTCCTGTCTTTCCTCCCACATGTCTTTCCTTAACTGTGACTCAAGTGGGGGTGCCACCACCTGGACGGAGATTCGCATTTCGCCCGTTTTCGCCATTTGGGTCACTGGCACGTTGGGCGCTGCCTTCCCTATCCTCGCCCATCGTTCATGTTTGACCCGTATTCCGTCTGCCATATTCGAGTACGTTTCACTGCCCGGTACCGTTTTTATTTCTCAAAAACTGGCAGCTTCGCCAAATATGTCGGTTCTGGTGTCATCATTGCCACAGCAGTTATCCACCTCCTCCCCCCTGCCATTGGCAACCTCACCTCACCATGTCTTGGAGTCGAGTGGAAAAGCCATGTGCGCACTCTACCTGATTATTTTTTTCCCAATAATTCCGATTCTGATCGGCTCCTGCAATGTAGCCTTACCCCCTGGTGCTTACTTTCCTGCCGTTCTTCACCATTTGTATTATCGGGATCCTTGCCTTCCACATTGGCGCAGCCAAACTCATGAGTCTTGGTATTCATTATAGTATGTTGACAGTGACTTTTTCCTCCTTCCGTCCGAGAGTAAACACACTCTCCTTGAATAGATCCGCACGGATATAGAATGGGTACTTTTATCGCGCATGGTCAAGGCATAGGTCTTGCACCAGGTCCCACATCCAATAACGATTCAAAGCAAGATCCAGAGCTCGAGAAAATGGAAAATGGAAACGGCTCGGAAGCTGGCCTCATACTCAGCCATATAGATGGCAGCAAGCGGCCATCGTTGGTATCAGATGAAAATGCTGTGGCTCAATTAGTTGGCGTCGCCGTCCTCGAGTTTGGTATCATCTTACACAGGCATGTGTCGCGTCATGTGTCCGCATTGGTCATGCGATAACCGAGGCCTGCGTTTAGTGTCTTGATCGGGCTCACCTTAGCTATAGACAATAGATTCAAGGTGCTTTTCATCGCTGCCATCCTTTATCGTATGCATCTCCATAAAAGTCCTCTCCACTGGACTGCTCATTCACGACCTTGGCACAGAGATATTCGATGGCCTTGCCCTGGGCTCCCGTCTGGCATACCTCGACCTTCCTCATAAATATCGCAATGTAACCCTCCTTGGCGCGTTGCTCTATGGCGTCACGACGCCGATAGGAATTGCGATAGGTCTTGGCACGCGCATGATATATACCCCTAACTCAGTCCACGCGAGCCTAGTCTCAGGTATTCTTGACACTCTAAGCGCGAGTATCCTTATGTACACGGGATTCGTCGAGCTTCTTGCCCAAAAGTTCCTATTCCGCCCCGGGATGCACGAGACGAGTATATGGAAGCATCTATATGCGCTTGCCTGTATGATGCTTGGTTTCGGGGCTGTCGCTTTCCTCGACAAATGGGCTTAGGACTCAGGGCTTTTGTAATTCCAGGGAGTAACCGTATCGTAAGGAATCCCTTGGAGCCATGCACGGATCGGATCGGATTAGCGACGTCGGAGCGCCGGTCAAGGTCACAGCCAGGTCCAACTGAACTCGCCTTTCTCCTCCTCTGCATTCTTAACCTTTCGTCATAAACAACGCCCGACATTGTCCGAGATTGCAAGCGCAGGACGACACTTGGCGTATAAACTTTCCTTCTTCCCCTTCCGCTTCACCGCGTACCGTCCATTTCCTTCCCCTCCTTCCTCTCCTTTTCTCATTCGGTCTCTTCGTTCTCGAACAATGACGCTAGCCTAGCCGCATTATGCGGCAACCATACCCCGCCTTATGTCACTTAATCAGCTCGTTTTACTCCGCGGCCTCCCTTCTGCGTTCGATTCCTGTGCTTACAGTGCAATTAAATGCGACCACGCGCTCATGCTCACTCAACATGTCCCTTCCGAGTTCGCCGTTACTCCCTCTTTTACATGCGTTCCTTACAGATTCGGATTACGCGTCAGTAGTTATGGCGCTTTTAAATATACCCGCTGTCCAGCTCATCGTGGAGGGCAATAGTTAGTACTCATGCAGCTATTTGCGAGTGATTATCTAAGTGCTATTACCAGACTTTGTGTAGATCCTGAACGATTGTAATGGTATTAAGTGCGGACCAGGTGATTACACCTCTGCTCCCATGATTGATGCGAACCCCGCAAGGTCTGACGCTAGCCATCTGTCCGCTCGAGATCAGAACCGAAATGCAGGTAGGATAAAACCTTCGGCTCCGTCCTTAGAGAAACGAAGACAAGAAAGGGATATACCTACGCTTACCGTGAATCCATAGTAGCGAGCCCGTCGACATGTTCCATTGGGAGAAGTGTCTTAGTACTAGATGAACCATTCTGCGCTGCCGTCGCGGTGAGCCTTCCGTGTGTTGTGGTTTATCGACGAATTAGGAAGGGACAACTATCGTCGAAAGTTTTCCTATAGTCGATCACCTACAAAGTAGAAGCGTAGATGTAACTCGGGGGGAACGAGGATGCCACTGGCATGATGTGCGCAGAACCACAGTTAATGTCACGGTGGCTGTCCTGAACCATACGACTGCAGAATTGCACGCCGTTAGCCTGAACTGTTGACAATTCTTATCGACTCGGAGAAAAGTGGAAATAACGAGGTTTCAGATTTCAACCCTACTCATACGCAGGGTCCCAGCCAATGCACGTGCTTCCCCCAACGTGTCTTTCCTCCGCGCTTTCTATGTGCCTCCCAATACGCTTCTTCCCACCGTCCCCACCTTTGTACATTAGCTACACGAGAAATAGGTCTCATCATCATTACTTTATAGAGTTATAAGTTTTCAACATTCATTCAAGTTATAGGTCAAAGTCGTGCGAGTACATTCCTATTTTGTGGTGTGACATTATTACGACGGGCGCTGCCACTGATGCCCCACTGGGAAAACAAACGAATATCCAAACTTGGACATAGCAACGGCGTTGTTTATCTGGGATGTGGTCTGTGCGTGTGTCAGTGGACCGTGTTTACAACCACTCACTCAAAGTCTATCCCACACACTAAACTCCCTTGCATAGCTAGAATGGCCACTGAACGAGCTGTGGACAACAATCAAATCTTAGAACTATCCATAAACAGGGCCCAGATCGCCGTATCACACCCAAGTCTGTCCGAGCAACGCATTGAGGTGACCGGTTCGTGCTTAAATGCCAATTCGTTGACGCCTTCGATGATGTTCAAATATTCTGCTTAGTCCTTCGAGCCGAGAACGTCCCAAGTATCAAGAAATATGGTCTCTTCAAAAGGAAAGTCTTCGTTACAGTATCCAACCGTGAGACAACCGCAAAGACGGCAAACGCTTGGGTTGAAGGAAAGATGGCAAAGTGGAATCAGAACCTGATCGCCTTGTAGGTAGTCCTTTATGTCTTTCCAATTTTTTGACTAAAATTTCGGTTCAGTCTTGTACAACCGTCTTCACCTCTCGTGCTTTGTCTTTACGCAAAGCGGGGTGCGCATCCCGATATCCTCATAGGGACCCATGAGATGCCGATACCTCTAGCCTCTCAGAGTGGTTCGTTTTGGAATTCCTTTCTGTCCAATTAATTGAACATCCTGCGTGCAGATATCCCTTGTCCTCTCAGATTTGATGCTGGGGGAGCTGTGCAGTCAGCGCAGCGGCAGCCGGTCACACTCTACATAACGGTCACCATGGTAGCGAACACAACTGCTCCGAACCTGCACAAGAGCCCCCCAAGTCTACCAATCGAAGGTGATCACTCTCCTGCAAAAGAAACTATTGTAGCAGGACGCATTCAATCCACCGCCGCCGAACCTGCTTCATCCCTGCCACATCACCTTTCCATTGAAAATGACGCCACTATGTCACGGAGTCGGGAAGAGATGTCACCCACTGAGGATCCTCTTTTAGTTCGTCATCGTGCCGATAAAGCCATGAAGGCAATTACCCCGATTGACCGATTAAAAATGTGGGAAAGCGCGGTCGAGAGGATCAATTGGGTGATGGATACGTTGAGCCCAATTGCCGGAGTGCGCACAATGCCCTTTTTGTTGTCCTTGACTAAGCTAACTTCCATCCAGCTTTTCCCACTCGCAAAGATGGCGCACGGTTTACTTTCAGTGATCCCAAAGGTACG
>WNFO01000789.1_pt1 | contig 23731 bp, 15 predicted proteins | sample 5400251 | NCBI WGS metagenome assembly WNFO01 (sample SAMN13153354, study PRJNA577476) | soil metagenome | isolation source: 100 cm saprolite under Madrone tree | place: USA:California | collected 2016-06-14
AAGGTTGCGTTTTGCAACAGCCCTACGACGTCGAGGTCGGCGCCGGCACCATGCATCCGGAAACCTTCTTGCGTGTCGTCGGGCCGAATCCCTACCGCGTCGCTTACGTCCAGCCCAGTCGTCGGCCCGCCGACGGTCGCTACGGTGAAAATCCCAATCGCCTTTACAAGCATTCCCAGTTTCAAGTCATCCTGAAGCCTGCGCCCGCCGACATCCAGGACGTCTATCTTAAGAGCCTGGCCGCCATCGGAGTCGACCTGCGCGAGCATGACATCCGCTTTGAAGAGGACAACTGGGAATCGCCGACACTGGGTGCCTGGGGCATCGGCTGGCAAATACTTCTCGACGGTCTCGAGATCACCCAGTTCACCTATTTTCAACAGAGCGGTGGTCTGGACCTGGATCCCATCTCGGTCGAACTTACCTATGGGCTCGAACGCATTTGCGCTTTCCTGCAGGGCACTGACAGCGTCTACGACCTGCTCTGGTCGGACGACAAAACGTATGGCGAGATTCGTCTGGCAGAGGAGCAGCAATTTTCCGAATACAGTTTCAGCCGCAGCGATGCCAAGGCCATCCGGGCCGAGTTTGATTTGCACGAGAAGCAAGCCAAGGAACTCCTGGACGGCTGGGCAAAGGCCGAAGGGAAGGAGCGGGTTCGTTACCCGTTACTCGCGGCTTACGACCACTGCCTCAAGTGCTCCCATCTTTTCAATCTGATGGATGCGCGCGGCGTCATCTCGACCACCGAGCGCGCTGCGCTGATGGCGCGGGTCCGCGTGGCGTCTTGCCGCACCGCGGCCAGCTACCTTGAACAACTGACCGCGGCTGCCGCGAAGACAGAGGTGCGCTCGTGAGCCCGGCCAAAAAAGCGTCAGCCGAAAAGCAATCCAGCGCCAAGCCCAGGTCTGAAAAGCTGCCCGAAAAGCGAATTGAGTTGCTGTTCGAAGTGGGCTGCGAAGAAATTCCGGCAGGGATGCTTCCACGGGCCGAGGCCGAAATCATGGCCGGGCTGGAAAAACAACTGACCGCTGAAAACCTGATGGGAGGCGTGACCGTCGAATCGTTCAGCACCCCGCGCCGGCTAACGTTGTGGGCGCGAGGCCTACCGGTCCGCCAGGCCGATGTGGTCAATGAAGTCACCGGCCCGCCAAGGTCGGTGGCCTACGACGTAGTCGGCGCGCCGACACGGGCTGCCGTGAGCTTTGCCGAAAAGCAGGGCATCGCACTCCACGAAATCTACTTCCTGCAAACTCCCAAGGGCGAATACTTGGCTGCCAAGAACGTCAAGCGCGGACGCGCCACCGAACACATCCTCGCCGACATTCTCCCGCGCATTTTGCACGACCTTTACTGGCCGAAGACCATGACCTGGACCGGCCTCTCCGGCGCACGCTTCATCCGTCCCATCCGCTGGATCGTAGGCCTACTTGACTGTAAACCCTTGAAATTCTCCTATGGCGGAATTGCCGCAGGGGACATTACTCGCGGACATCGCTTCCTCGGATCAGCCTCCATTCGCGTGCGCGCCTTCGCCGACTACGAAACGCAACTCCGCTCGAACGGAGTGATCGTAAAGCCAGCCGAGCGCCTCGGCAAAATTCAACGCGAGATAGCGGCGCACACAAAGCAGGGCAGCTTCCGCGTCCATCAGGATGCCGACCTGCTTAAGCTGGTTACCTACCTGAACGAATTTCCGTCGGTGATCAAGGGTAATTTTGATCCATCTTTCCTAAACTTGCCGGACGAAATTCTGGTGACCGTGATGCGCGGACATCAGAAATATTTTGCGGTCGAGAAACGCAACGGGGAATTGGCAGCACATTTCCTGGCGGTCATCAATCTTGCCAAGGACGGCAAGGGACTGGTGCGTGCCGGCCACGAACGCGTTCTGAAGGCGCGCTTCGCCGACGCAAAGTTCTTCTGGGAGTCCGACCAGAAGTGTCGGCTCGCCGACTATCTTCCCAAGCTCGAGCGCGTGACCTACGAATCGCGCCTTGGCAGCTATCGTGACAAGGTCGAACGCATCCGTGCGCTTGCCCGCTGGCTCACCGAGCAATGGTTCAATCTAGGTATGGTGCAGGCGCACGTTGCCGAAGCCGATCGCGCCGCCGAGCTTGCCAAGTGTGACCTGGCGACGGAGATGGTGCGCGAGTTTCCTGAGCTTCAGGGCATCGTCGGGGGGCTCTATGGCAAAGCCCAGGGCGAGCCGGACGAGGTCTCTGACGCAGTCTACGACCACTACCGCCCGGTCGGGCTTGATGAGCCAATCCCGCGCAACCTGATCGGCTGTGCCGTTGCGCTTGCGGACAAGTTTGATTCCATCGTTGGATGTTTTGCTGTCGGAGTGGTGCCCACCGGGTCGAGCGATCCCTTTGCGTTGCGCCGAGCCGCCCTCGGCATCGTGAAAATCATCCTGGAAAAGAGGTTGCCGCTTTCTTTGTCCTTGACCCTTGTGGCTGCCGCCAAGGCTCTACACAGCAACCCACCGAAGCGGGCCGTCACTGCCGAACAGGAAAAACAGATTCTGGATTTTCTGATCGACCGGGCCCGCTTCGTCTTCCGCGAAAAGGAGAGTTTCAGCTACGACGAAGTGAACGCTGTCTTCCGCGCTGGATCCGATGAGCTGGTCGATGCTCGCCGCCGCCTCGACGCACTCCGCGCCATCCGCAAATCAAAGAACTTTGAGCCGCTTGCCGTTTCCTTCAAGCGTATCCGCAAAATCCTCGAAAAGGCGGCCATCCCTGCAGGAGAGGCGCAGCAGGTTTCGCTAACGCTTTTTGAAAACGACGCCGAACGCAGCCTTCACGCCTCGATGCAGGCGGCCGTTCCACGAGTCAACGAACATAAACGCGCGGGCCGCTACAAGGATGCACTCGAAGCCATCGCAGCGTTGCGGCCGGAGATCGATAAATTTTTTGAACAGGTTATGGTGATGGCCGAGAGGGAGGAAGTTCGCAAGAATCGCCTGGCGCTCTTGTCAGAATTGCTTCGAGAATTTACGACCATCGCAGATTTTTCCGAGATGGGAGGCGAGGGACGTAGTTAAAGTGTTACTTCAAGTCAAGAATGAACGCGTGGTTCTGCAATTTGTCAGCGCGCCGACAATCTAAAATAATTTCAGGGGACGCCGCGCATGCACTCGTCCTCCGGCTGTCGCTGTTTGCATGTAGGTTCTTATTCCAAATAGCTAGTGAGGCATATCGTGACGAAATGGGTTTATTTTTTCGGTGCAGGTAAAGCAGAAGGCGATGGCACTTGGCGCGATCTTCTTGGAGGTAAAGGTGCTGGCCTGGCAGAGATGACCAGAATCGGCCTGCCTGTTCCCGGTGGCTTTACGATTTCCACCGCTGCGTGCGACTACTACTACAAGAACGGCAAGAAGTTCCCGCCAGAGCTTAAGAAACAAGTCACGGAAAACGTCGCCAAACTGGAAAAGATCACCAAGAAGAAACTCGGCGATCCGAAGAATCCGCTGCTGGTCAGCGTACGGTCGGGCTCTGCTCGTTCTATGCCGGGCATGATGGAAACCATTCTCAATCTCGGCCTCAACGATAAGAGCGTCGCCGGCCTTGCTGCCAGCGTTAACAACGAACGCTTCGCCTACGATGCGTATCGCCGCTTTGTGCAGATGTACTCGACAGTCGTGATGGGGTTGTCCAAGGAAGATCTCGAACACCGTCTGCACGCTCTCAAGAGCCGCCTTGGCGTAAAAGAAGACACGGCCGTTCCCGCCAGTGGCTGGAAGGAACTGGTCGCGGAATTCAAGAAATACTTTAAGGAAAAGGCCGGCCAGGATTTTCCGGACGATCCGATGGAACAACTGTGGGGAGCAATCGGCGCTGTATTCGGCTCTTGGATGGCGGAGAAGGCCGTCACTTACCGCCGCGTGGAAAAAATCACCGGCCTGCTAGGCACAGCCGTCAACGTGGTGCAGATGGTGTTCGGTAATACCGGAGAAAATTCCGGCACGGGTGTTTGCTTTACGCGCAATCCTAGCACCGGCGAAAAGGAATTCTACGGAGACTATCTCGTCAACGCCCAGGGCGAAGACGTCGTCGCGGGAATCCGCACTCCGATGCATCTCAGCGAAATGGCCAAGCGTCTACCGACCATTTACACCCAGCTCGAAAAAGTTCGAGTAAAACTTGAGAAGCATTATCGCGATATGCAGGACATGGAATTCACCGTCGAAGAAGGCAAGCTCTATATGCTGCAAACCCGCACGGGCAAGCGCACGCCCGCTGCGGCGTTTCGCATGGCAGTGGACATGGCCAACGAGAAGCTCATAACCAGGGATGACGCCATCTTGCGCATCAAGCCGGAGGACATCGAGCGTCTCTTCTATCCGGTGATCGACATAAAAGTCGACAAGAAGACGCTGTCAGATCTGGTCTTCGGCACGGGCATCAATGCAGTTCCTGGCGCCGCGGTCGGAAGGATTGTTTTCTCCGCAGCGGACGCCGAAGCTTGGGCAGCGCGAGGCGAAAAAGTTGTTCTAGTGCGTCGCGAAACCAGTCCTGAAGACGTCGGCGGCATGGCCGTAGCGCAGGGCATTCTCACCGCGACCGGCGGCAAGACCAGCCACGCAGCGGTAGTTGCCCGCGGGTGGGGTAAGTGTTGCATCGTCGGGGCCGAAAAAATCGATATCAACCTCAAATCGAAAACCATGACCGCCGACGGGAAGAGCGCCAAAGAAGGCGACTGGGTCACCCTCGATGGCAGCGAAGGAATTGTTTACCTGGGCTCGCAGCCGCTAGTTACACCTTCGCTCCCCAAGTCCTACGACATGCTAATGAAATGGGTCGACGAAACCCGCAAACTGGGCGTGCGGACTAACGCCGATACGCCGCAGGATTCCCGCAAAGCTCGCGAAATGGGCGCCGAAGGCATTGGACTCTGCCGCACCGAGCACATGTTCTTTACCGACTTCGAGTTTCCCGAGAAGGGCGCCGAGCGCCAGCGCGCCATTCAGGAAATGATTCTGGCGGACGAGCCGGAAGCCCGCGTCAAGGCGCTCGACAAGCTGCTGCCGTTCCAGCGTCGCGACTTTGCCGGCATCTTCAAAGCCATGGACGGCCTGCCCGTCACCATCCGCCTCATTGATCCGCCGCTGCACGAATTCGTTCCGCACGAACGTGCCAAGCAAGCCGAGCTCGCCAAGGAATTGGGCATGGATGTTGAGAAAGTTGCCCGCCGCGTCGAGCAACTCCATGAAGCCAACCCGATGCTTGGTCACCGCGGTTGCCGTCTGTGCATCACCTATCCAGAAATTTTAGAGATGCAGGTACGTGCCATCATCGAGGCAGCCATCGAAGTTCAGAAAACCGGAGTTAAAGTAATACCTGAGATCATGATTCCGCTGGTCCTGGATCGAAAAGAGCTCCGCATCCTCGAACAATCCACTCGCCGCGTGGCCGATGCGCTAATTGCTAAGGCCAAAGTCAAGCTGCCATATCTGGTCGGCACCATGATCGAGCTGCCTCGCGCCGCCTTACTTGCCGACGAAATCGCCGAGGTCGCCGAATTTTTCTCTTTCGGCACCAACGATCTCACACAAACCACCATGGGCCTGTCCCGCGATGACGCAGGCCGCTTCCTTCCGGACTACGTGGACGAAAAGAAGGCTGGCGTTTTTGCTGCCGATCCGTTCCAGTCCCTGGACCAAAAAGGCGTAGGCATGCTGATGAAATGGGGCGTGGAAAAAGGCCGTCAGACCCGCGACAAGCTGAAAATCGGCATCTGCGGCGAACATGGCGGCGACGCGGACAGCGTAAAGTTCTGCCACCAGATCGGGATGGACTACGTCAGCGCCTCGCCGTTCCGCGTGCCAATCTCGCGTCTGGCCGCAGCTCAGGTTGTGGTCGAAGAGAAGCAAGCAAAGAAAAAGAAGTAGCGAGGAGGCATTCGCTTCAACTTCAAGTAGCACTTAAAGTGAAAAACGGAGCGGCAAGTTCTCTTGCGCTCCGTTCTTTCTGCCACAGGCTGTGAACTTCAAATTTTTCTTTAAGTTGTTACTTTGCTTTGGCGTCCGCCTGGTGATGATCGAAGCTGATCACCCGCGCCACCTTCCACGCGCCGTCTTGGTATCGCCAGAGGATCACGAATTTTGCCTCTCCTAGGGCATCGTGGTCCCGTGCCCCGGGATGATGAAACCGGTGCGTGCCGATCTCGACTGCCCCATACCCTTGCATGGGATAGATCTCAAGCGACCCCGGAACAAGTTCCCGCGTTACCTTTCCGCAGATGTTGTTCTTGATTGCTTCGAGAAATACCTGCTTACCGACCGCCAGCCCGGTCTTGTCGTGGTAGAACTCCAGGTCGTCCACGACCAGCGCTCCGAGTTTGTCGATATTGCATGTGTTGTAGGCATTGAACAGCTGCGTGTCCAGGGCAGTGACGGCCTGGTTCAATTCGGCTTGCGACTTGATCTCGCCCAGGGACGCAATTTTCTCTTGCGCCTTCGACGGCCCGATCCCGCAGCAGAGAAGTGCCAAAGCGAGCGCAGCGCTTCGAGGCAAGAACGGAGTTTTCATTCCGATCTCCGGTTCCGCGCTTAAGTAGCGCAGTGATAGGTACGCTGGCACGCTAGCGAATGTTCCGAGTAGTCCGAGTTCGCATACAATGGCCAAGCGTTGACAAAACCGGCTCAACTCGAAAATTTGCGCATCGTGCTGGTACGCTCACGCAATCCGTTGAATATCGGCGCCGCGGCCCGTGCTATGAGCAATTTCGGCGCGTTGCACCTTCGCGTGGTCACGCCGTACGAAAAAGCCTTCCGGGAAGCGGTATCCGCGGTCGGCGCAGCGCCGCTCCTTGCCACAGCCGAAGAACACGGCTCGGTCGCAGAGGCCACGCGAGACTGTAGTCTGGTGATCGGCACCACCGCCATCGGCCATCGCGAATTGCAGCACGAACTTTACTCGCTCGAAGAAGCGGCGAAGAAGATTCACCAAGCTCTGGCGTCGGGCCGCGTTGCAATCCTCTTCGGCTCGGAAAAGACCGGTCTTTCCAATCACGATCTAAGCCATTGCCACTTTCTACTGCGCATTCCTACGCGCGATGAACACGGCTCGATGAATTTGTCGCAGGCGGTTGCAGTCGTTGTTTACGAAATGTCTCGCGGCGTGATCACTCGAAGACCGAAAAACAAATTGTCGTCGGCCGCAGCGGAAATGGAATCCGTCAATCGCATCGCCAGCGCACTTCTAGAAGCTCTGCACATCAGCGGTTACGTTCATCGCCGTTCCGCTGCCACCGCTGAAGAAAAACTTCGCCGCATGCTCCGCCGCTTCGCCTTAGGCTCCGCTGACGCCGGAGTCCTCCTGGGCATGCTCCGCAAGATCCTATGGAAACTTCACTCCCAGCAAGAATCGAAGTAACTACGCGATACCACGGCATCGCTTGTACTTTTCCACTCTTATACCTTGTGCTGTTATTCTTACGTCGGCATTTTGAAAAAGAAGTACATTCCGGCGAAATAAAAAATCAGATCCGGCGCAAACGCCGCAAACGGCGGCGGCATTTGACCTACTCCGCCCATTGCCTCCAGCAGCCGCGCCAACGAAAAATACGCAATTCCCACCGTAAGCCCTACCGCTACGCCACCAATCGCTCCGCGCGCGCCCACTCGAAACGCGTAGGGAATCGCCAGCAGCATGCTGACCGGTGCGATCAGAGGAAAGGCGATCTTCACATACCATTGCACGGTCAGCGCCGAAACGTCGAATCCTGCGTGGCGCAACTCATCGATATAGTTGCCCAGCTGGCGGAAACTCAACTGCGAAGCTTGCAACACCTCTCGATTGAAATAAGTGGGTGGCTCGGCAAGCTCCGGCAGGGCGGTCGCACTGAATTTGTCATATTTCTCGATCGAGCCGTCGCGAAAATCACGCACCCAGCCGGACTCCAGAATCCACACATTCTGTGATTCGCTCCATAGCGCTTGGTTCGCGAACACCCGCCGTTTGATGTGAAACGTTCCTGGCTCCAGCTCGAGGACAGTGAGTCCGGCAAAAAGATTCCTGCCAGGATCGAATAGGTCGTAATTATAGATTTTTCCGTTCTCTCCGAAAATCCAGCGTTGCGGACGGGTGTAGGTCTGCGGAGGCTTGCCTTTGATCTGATTGCGCAGCGCGTCCTGCCGCTGGTTGGTATACGGCAGGTACACATCGTCGACAATGATCATGGTCGCGGCAAGCGTTAGTCCGCCAAGCAGCAGCGGCATCGCCAGACGGTACAGGCTGATGCCGCTCGCTTTGCAGGCAACGATCTCGTTGTTCTTGCTCATGACGCCCAGCGTAACCAGAACACTGACCAGCGCTCCCAGCGGTGATAGTTGGTACAGAAGATATGGCGTCAGGTACCAAAAATATCTCACCACGGTTAGAAACGGAACGCCATGCTTCGCGATATCGTCCAGTAACTCGAAAAAAGTGAAGACGTGGAACAAAAGCACGAACGCCACCATCAACAGACCGAAATACGCTAGAAATCGCCGCAACAGATAAAGATCAATCAGCCGGGGGATGCTGCCCTCCGATGTCCTTGGCCTCTCCTGCTGTCCGTTAACGGCTTTTGCCAGTTCCGCTGCCCGCTTTCTAGCCTGCGTCTGGCGCCGGCGGATTAACCGTTTCCAGGTTTCCAGCCGGCTGATTCTCTGGAACCATCCGCGGTCTCCACGCAGCTGCTCCATACGCGGCAACAAGATTAAGGCCAGCACCGCCAGCGCGATATTCGCGAGCCAAATGCCAGTCCAGGGACTGAGCCTGCCTTCGCGGGCGAATCCTGCGCCCATAACCGACAGCGAGTAGTACAAACCGATCAGCAAAATGGAAAGCAGTGTTCCCGCCGCACGGCCGCCTCGCCGTGGCTGCGCTCCCAGCGGGACCGCCACCAGCGCAAATGCCAGACACGCGAACGGAAACGCCAGCCGGCGCTGAAATTCGACTCGCGCCTCGCGCCAGTTCTTGCCAGTTTCGGCAAACAGTTCCCGCGTTGGCCGCTCGACATTGCTCAACGTCCGCTGTTGATTGGAAACCAGTCCAGTCACCTCCAGCGGCCAATCGCTCTGTCCGAAGTCCGTCAATGAATAGTGGCTCGGATCTTGCCGGCTCACTTCGTGCGTGGTTCCACCCTGAAGATGCAGCTCAAGCTTGCCCTGCTTCGGCTCGGCAATTACAATCGCATTCTCCGCCAGCGTCAGCCGTGAGCCGCTCTCCTCGCCAACTTCCGCGAGGAACACACCGTGCCACTGCGTTCCGCTCGCGGAAACGTCGTTCACGTAGAGAACGCGTTTCGGAAACCGCTCGTCAAATACGCGCGGTTGTATCTGGAACGAAGCTTGCGACGCGAGCAGGGTGGCTTCAATGCCTCGTAAGCCGCGAAAAGCAGCCGGACCGAGCCACAATGTAAGCGTTCCCGTGGCGATGGCCCCGGTGAGCGCCAGCACCGCCACGGGGACGAGCATTCGCTGCCGGCTGATTCCCAAGGCCGTAAGAGCAATGATTTCGCTGTCCGCGGACATGCGGCCCAGGCCAAGCAGGACGCCGACCAGCACCGCCATCGGAATCGTGAAGATGAGTACGCCGGGGAAAATGTAAAGGAAGAGTCTTGCGATCTGCACGCCTGATCCGGAATGACGAACCAGGAGCTCCATGAGCCGAACCAGTTGCGGCACAAAAAGCACGAATGTGAATACGATAAGTCCGAGGAATGCATGACGGAAAATTTCGCGGACGATATAGCGGTCAAGAATGCGCATGGCGCGAATCGTGAGTGTAGCACGGCCATTGCCGCGCCGCCGGAGCGCTGCTCACGATGAACAAGATCCATCTGGTCGTTCTCTGGCACATGCACCAGCCGCAGTACCGCGACCCGGAAAGCGGGCGCTACGTCCTGCCGTGGACCCGCCAGCATGCCCTGAAAGATTACTGGGGCATGGTGAAGATCCTCGAGGAGTTTCCGAAATTCCACGCCACCTTCAATGTTGTGCCGGCGCTCGGCTTGCAGCTTGAGGAGTACGCCAGTGGCACGTTCAACGAGCCGTGGTTCGAACTGACGTTTCGCGATGCCGAAAAGCTGTCCAAGGAAGACAAGAGCGAAATTCTGCAGCGCGCTTTTCAGGTGAACCATGAACGCCTCCTGACCCGCTGGCCGCGCTTTCACGAGCTATATGAATGGACGCGCCAGGCCGGTGGCGTCCAAGCGGCCGTCACTTTCACGCCGCGCGACTGGCGTGACCTGCAATTGCTCTCGCAACTTGCCTGGATGGACGAGGAGTGGATCGCAAAGGACGCCACCATCAATAAGCTCTCCGCGAAGGGAAAAGACTTCACGGAAAAAGACAAAGCGGCGCTGAAGCAAAAACAATTGGAATTCCTGAAATTGGTGCTGCCCATTTATCGTGAAGCTGCCGGGCGCGGGCAAATCGAGCTTAGTACCACGCCGTTCTACCATCCGATCCTGCCGCTCGTCTGCGATTCCGACATCGCTCGCGTGTCAAATCCTTCCACGCCATTGCCGCGCCGCGCGTATCGCCATCCCGAGGACGCGCGCGAACAGTTGCGGCGCGCCCGTGAATATCACCGGCGTGTTTTCGGTGTGCAGCCTGCCGGTCTATGGCCATCCGAAGGCTCCGTGTCCGATCAAACTCTGGCCATTGCCGCCGAAGAAGGCTTCCAGTGGTTTGGCACCGACGAAGGAGTCCTCGGTCGCACGCTCAATCTCGGATTTTTTCGCGATGCCAGCGGTGTTGCCGCGAACGCCGATCGCCTGTACCGGCCCTGGCGCTTGAAAACAGCAAAATCAGAAATTACCGGACTTTTTCGCGACCACCATATTTCCGACTTGATCGGATTCGTCTATAGCCGGATGGATGCCAAGGCCGGCGCTGCCGATCTTCACGGCCGTTTGCGTGCGCTTGGCGAACGCGTGCAGAGCAAGCAACCGCTTACGGTTTGCCTTTTTCTGGATGGAGAAAATGCCTGGGAATACTATCCCGGGAACGGCCGCGAATTCCTGCGCGAATTCTACGGACGCATTCAGTCCGATCCGGATTTCCGCGCGCTAACCGCCAGCGAGGCAATCGCCGCGGCCGGAGAAATTTCTGAAACGCAGACAATTTTTCCCGGGTCCTGGATCAACGCGAACTTCGACGTCTGGATCGGACATTCCGAGGATGTGCAGGCGTGGGATCTTCTTTGGGACGCCCGCGAGGCTTACGCGCGGGCAGAAGACGCCAAGGCCCAAGGGCGTAAGGACGCGCCGAGCGAGGCCGCGCTGCAAGACGCCAAGGAATCGCTGCTCGCCGCGGAGGGCAGCGATTGGTGCTGGTGGTATGGACCGGAACATAGCACAGCGAACGATGCTGAATTCGACGCGCTGTACCGCAAGCATCTGACCGGGATCTATCGTGCCTTAGGAAAGATTGCGCCCGACGAACTCGCGAAGCCCATCAAGCGACAGCCCGAGCACGCTTTGCATTTGCCGCCCTCGGAATATTTGCGTGTGGATGTCAATGGCCGCGACACTTCGTATTTCGAATGGTTGGGCGCGGGATTATATTCGCCGGAAAGGCGTCGCGGAGCGATGCACGGCCGTACCTTCTACCTTCGCGAGTTGCGCTACGGATTCGAACCGGAACGACTTTGCATCCGGCTGGACGCGTTTCCTGACGCGCTGGCAGAGCTTGAAGATGCCGAATTCCGAGTGACGATTCACGCCAACACCGACGTAACCGTGATGGCCAAATTGTCGCACGGAAAATTAGTGGAGTACGCCGTGGAGCAGGACCGTATCTGTTTGCTGAATCCCGCGGGGTCCGCCGAAGCAGCCTTCGAGCAGATTTTGGAATTGGCCATTAGCAAAGAACTTTTTGAATTGCGGGGAGTTTTGCGCCTGCAGCTCAGCGTCGCGCTCTGGCATGGAGGATTACCGGTGGACGTGCTTCCCGCCGAAGGTACATTGCAAGTCGCGCTCGGAGAAGAACACTTTGCGTGGCCGACGGAGCCGTTGGCGCCATAGGTTCGGGGCTGATCTTGAGTGCCGGTGCTACTAAAAAGTGGCGCGATTCAATCACAGAGTTGTTTTAAAACAACTTCACCGCCAGCTCCCGCGGCTGCTCCCCCACAGGAATTATCGTCAGCAGACAGCAGGGCGGCGACGAGTTTAGGTCATTCGTGCGGTCCGCGGCGATGCGAATCACCGAAAGACTTCCTGAAGCCTGGCTAACGACGAGCAGGAGGCGCGCCGTGTCTCCGGGATCAAACCGCAGCGCGCCCGGCAATTGTCCCGCAGCGATGGGACGCCCAAGGCGGCGATAACTGATGTCGACCGGCGTTACACTGCCTGCCGCCGCGTCTGAAACATAAAGTTGACCGGTGTCTGCAAGCAATACGCCGCGCGTCGGCGCCGAACCCAGCACCACGTAATCACCCACTTCGTGGGTCCAGGTATTGATCGCCTGCAGTCCGTGCGACTCCGGCGACAGCACATATAGCTCGCCGCCATCGGGCTTTAGTATCATCTGCGACGGAATTCCGGCGAGTTCAAGATTGGTTAGCAGCAGACCTTTTCGCAAATCGATAACCGAAAGGCGCTTCTGGGTTCGGCTTAGGATGAATGCCGCGGAATTGTCGTCGAGGATGGTAGCGTCCTCGGGGTCAGGAATGACCTTGACCGTACTGCGCAATTGCAGCGTTGCAGCGTCGTAGATGCCGACAGTCGCGTCTTTCTTGTTGAGTACGAGCACTAGTTTGCCGTCAGGCGATACGCGAGCCGCAACAGGCTGCTTTCCGGTCGCGCTCTGCGCAATCACTTGCCGCGAGTTGCAATCGATCGACGTGAGAATGTTGTTTCCAGATGCCGGCACATACAACCGCCTGCCGTCCGGCGAGAAATCCATCGAATAGGGAAGCGCGCCCACAGGAATGCGCTCCGCGATTTGCGAGGTTCGCGAGTCCAGCACCCACGCAAATCCTCCCCTGGAACTGACGCCCCAGACCTCCGCCCGCGTGGGGTGTTCACGCATCGCGGAGACGGCGCTGCCGACGGGCACGTGCGCAACGGTCGCAAGTTTTACCAGATCCACCACCGAAACGGCATTGTCGGCCGTGCTCACATAGGCGTAAAGCCGCAATCCCGGCCGTAAGAATGACGGCCGATGCTCACGCGCTATGACGATAATCGCCGCGACAAATAAAATTGCGAATAGAAAACCGACGCGAAATTTGGACGGCCGATTCATAAGCGAATCAAGATAAGAACGAACATCGTTATGACTAGTTGACTTCGCGACGGAGCACCGCCGCGATCTGGCGAATCTCCGCCGAGAGCTCCGCGAACTCTTCCGGCAAAATCGACTGGATGCCGTCGGAAAGCGCCTTCTCCGGCTGGTGATGTACTTCAACGAGCAGGCCATCCGCGCCGACGGCGACCGCCGCACGGGACAGCGGCAGAACTTTGTGGCGCTTGCCGGTACCGTGGCTCGGATCCACAAGAATCGGCAAATGACTGCGTTTTTTCACGGCCGGCACTACCGCAAGATCGAGTGTGTTTCGCGAAAAATCAGAGAACGTGCGCACGCCGCGTTCGCACAACATCACGTTGTAATTTCCCTCGGACAAAATGTATTCCGCGGCCATCAGAAATTCATCCAGTGTGGCCGACATTCCGCGCTTCAGCAGCACAGGTTTTTTCGCTTTGCCGGCACGTTTCAGAAGAGAAAAATTCTGCATGTTGCGAGCGCCGATCTGAATCACGTCGGCGTATTTTTCCACCAGGTCCAGCGACTCGTTGTCGACCGCTTCGGTAATGATGCCAAATCCAAATTCTTCGCGTACTTTGGCAAGAATTTTCAGTCCGGCTTCGCCCAGGCCTTGGAAACTGTAAGGAGAAGTGCGCGGCTTGTACGCGCCGCCGCGAAAAAGCTTCACGCCGGTGGGTTTAAGCCTCTCGGCCACGGCCATGCACTGAGCTTCTGATTCCACCGCGCAAGGACCCGCCACCAGGGCCAGGTACACACCGCCAACAAGCACTTCGCCCAACGGCGTGGGTATTCGAATGACCGAGTCTTCTTCCTTGGCATCCCGGCTCACCAATTTGTAAGGTTTGCTGACCGGAATGCACTCGGCCACACCAGGCAGCGATTCCAGGATCCCAAGATCAACAGCTCCATCGTTGCCGGTGATTCCGATCGCGGTGCGCGCGGCTCCCGGGATGGGATGCGCTTTGAGGCCAAGCGATTCGATCTGCCGGCAAACAGCGCGAACCTGTTCCTCTGTGGCGTGCGACCGCATGACAACGAGCATGACGTCTCCGTGAAGTTGCGTGGAACCATTGAGTTTAGCGGAAGCGATGATGTCGGGGCAAACCAGCTCGCGACGAGAAAATCCGGATCGGCAAATCCCATGTCAACGCTACGCCGGTCAGATTTGCTGTTTTTTCCAGTATCCTCGTTTAAACAAAACGATGCTTACCGCGGCGATCGCGCATTCCGCGGCAACGATGGAAATATACGCGCCGCGTGCCTGCATGCGCAATGGGATTGCCAGTAAGTAGGCCAGTGGAATTTCCAGCAGCCAAAATCCAAAAAAGTTGACGATCGTTGGCGTGACCGTGTCACCGGCCCCATTGAACGCTTGCAGCATAACCATTCCGTACGCATAGCCTATGTTTCCGTAGCTGATGATGCGCAGACAACTCGCGGCCAGCGGAACCACCTGCGGGTCGTGCGTGAAAAGCTTCACGATCGGCTCGGCGAACGCCACAAACAGCAATCCAATTACGCCTAGAAAAATCATGTTGTAAAAACCGGTTCGCCATACCGAACTCGCCGCGCGCTCCGGCTGTTTCGCGCCAAGGTTTTGCCCAACCAGCGTAGCGGCGGCGTTGCTCAGTCCCCACGACGGCAAAATCACAAAAATGACGATGCGAATCGCGATTGTGTATCCGGCCAGCGCGGCTGAACCAAAAATGCTTACGATGCGCACCAGCCCGATCCAACTGGTATGTGCGATGGCAAATTGCAGAATTCCAGTCAGTGATACGCGCACTAACCGAACCAGCACGCCAAAGTTGATGCGAATATTCTGGCGCCGGACTCGAATGCGTTCAGTTCCACGAAGTAGCCGATAAAACTGGTAGCCGACTCCGATGCTGCGTCCGGTGAAGGTGGCCAGCGCCGCTCCCGTAACGCCGAGCTTCGGGAATGGACCCAGGCCAAAAATCAAACAAGGATCAAGAATGAGATTGATGATGTTCGACACCCATAACAATCTCATCGCTATGGCCGCATCGCCTGCGCCGCGGAAAATTGCGTTGTTCAGAAACAGCATCAGGATCGCGCCACTGCCGCCCAGTGCGATCCGCGCATAGCCCGAACCAACCGTAACCACTTGCGGCGACGCGCCCATTACCTGTAGCAGTCGCGGGGCGAGGAAGAAGCAGGGCACTCCGATTGCCAGCGACACGCCCAGGCCGAGCACAATAGCCTGCACTCCCGCAACCGCCGCTCCACTCGGATCTTTTTCCCCGATGCGACGCGCTACCATCGCCGTCGTCGAAAGGCTCAATCCCAGCCCCACGGCAAACACCAAGCTCAATAGCGATTCCGTCAGTCCCACCGTCGCGATCGCGTCCGCTCCAAGTCTGCCCACCCAGAACACGTCCACCACCGCGAACAACGACTCCAGCACCATTTCCAGCACCATCGGAATTGCCAGCAGCAAGATCGCCCGATTTAAGCTGCCTGCGGTGTAGTCCTGATGCGAACCGCGAACGGCTTCGCGAATCGAACTCCATAGCGAAGGCTGTGCCAGGGCGACTGCGTCTTGTGTTTCCATAAAGTCCTGTGCATTCCGCGCGAGCGCACTGTAACAACCAGCGGACAGCGGAGTCCCAAAGATATTTATAGTTGAGGAGCGGGAAGAGTCTCAGCCGCGACGCGCGCGGATTAGACGAAAGAGACGATTTGGATGACGGACATCTTCATGTTCATGTCCTTTGCGTCAGTTCGCCAGCACAAAGGAACGAGGGCGGAACGACAAGGAAAGTGAAATCGCTATGAAGATTATACCGAGCCACCAGACCAATCCGCCAGCAAAAAAGTGTCCGTCACCGCAACCGGAGCAGTAGCCTTATGCAGGAGATAGGGTATGGCCTAATTCCGAAAGCTCGGCAACAGTAGTTGGACTCAAGACTCGCGTCCAACCAGCCGAACCGGTCTCCACCCGGCGATTGGCAAGCCCAACAGCGCCCAGCGAAGCCCTCAAAAAAGGAGGACGTTACATGCTATTGAATACAGCGTGGGCAGTTCCAGGAATGGCCCTATCCAACATAACGGCCTTTGAACTCTTGATCGCGGGTGGCCTGTTGTTGGGAGTCGCCGCATTCTTGCTGGCTCTCAGCCGTGAACGCCGCGTCTCGGTGAAACCCTCGACCGTGACCGAAGAACTCGCGATCCATATGGGCCGAATGGCGAACGCTTTGGAAAACCTCGACGACCTCTTACGCGACCGATCGCATTTCACAGATTCGCATGAGCGACAACCGTCCCAGCCGGAAAAGGCGACTGGAGACGCACGCCACGTCTCGTATTCAATGTTCGGTCGTTGAACATACCGAGGCCGGACAACGTGATCGCTGGCTAGCGCACGCAATGCTTGCGCCGAATCGCTGGAATTGTGGACTCGGTGCACTGCTCTTTCGTTTGAACCCCCGCAGTCTCCCCCGGAACGCCACTCTCGGGTGCCTTTGATGCCTTTGAACCCCCATTTTGAGAAAGCCCGCAGGTCGGATAAAATAGAGGGTTTACACAAGAGAGTGCCCTACTGACGAATGCCCGAGCCCAAGACTATCCCGACCAAACCCGCTTCCGAATTGGAAGAGCTGAAGATGGACCCGCTGGATGTTCGCGACGAAAAGTTCGATCCCGAGGATGAATACCGTCCCGAGCCTCCTTCCGAACCCGTTCCCCCGCCGTGGATTGACGGAAGCCTGCGCATCGGAATTCATGCTTCCATCACCGGAGGCTACCCCAACGCGCTCGAGTCCGCGCGAAAACTCGGTTGCAACGCGCTGCAGATTTTTTCCGCAAGCCCAAGAATGTGGGCCGGCGGTCCGGGGCGAATTCCAGAAGCTGACGCAGCGGCGTTCCGCGCCCGACGCGACGAGCTAGCTCTTGGTCCGCTGGTCATTCACGCGAATTATCTGATCAATCTTGCCGGCATCCAGCCGATGCTGCGCACTCGCTCCATCCAGGCTTTTCACGATGAGTTGGTGCGGGCAATCGCGCTCGGCGCCGATTTTCTCGTGGTCCATCCCGGGGCGCGGGGCGAAGCTAAAATCGAATCGGCCATCGCCACCATCGTAAATAGCGTCAAAGAAGCAATCCGCCGCGTGCAACTCGGCAAGCTGCGCATCCTGATCGAAAATACTGCTGGAATGGGCTCTGCGGTCGGTTCTCGCCTGGAAGAAGTAGCGGCTATCGCGCGCGGTCTTTCCTCGCTCGGTGTGGGAGTCTGTCTCGACACCGCGCATCTATATGCTGCGGGTTATGACATTGGCAGCGAAAGCGGCCTCGAATCCACGATTTCGCAGATCGAACAAACCGTTGGCCTCGATAATGTTTATGTCTGGCACGTCAACGATTCCAAAATTGCGCTTGGCGGAAAGGTCGACCGCCACGAAAACATTGGCCACGGAAAAATTAAATCAGCGGCCTTTGCGCGAATCCTGCGCCATCCCAAATTAGGTGCCAGCCCGGCCACCGGACTGCCCGGCCGCCCATTCATTCTCGAAACGCCCGTCGAAGAGCCTGGCGACGACCGCCGAAACGTCGCCAAGTTGTGGGAACTCTCTGGGGAAGAAGGCCCGCCCGCGGAAAAGGGATTTACCATGCTTACTTCGGCGCTCAGGAAAAAGCGCACCGCGCATAGAAAAGAAGCGGCCAAGACCGCCAAGGATCTTGCGAAACGAAATTTGCGGAAAAAGAAAAAAGGATAACGCGTGGCGGAGCTGACTCCACAATCGGGTTACGACCCGCAGAGGATCGAAGCCAAATGGCAGAAGCGGTGGCAAGAGGCGCGCGTCTTTGAAAGTGACGTCGACGCCGCGAAGCCCAAATATTACACCCTGGAAATGCTGCCCTATCCCAGTGGAACGCTGCACATGGGGCACATGCGCAATTACGCCATTGGCGACGTTGTCGCGCGGGTAAAACGCATGCGCGGATTCAACGTCATGCACCCGATGGGCTGGGACGCTTTCGGCCTGCCCGCGGAAAACGCTGCCATCAAAAATAAGACTCATCCCCGAACCTGGACCAACCAGAACATCGAAGAATTTCAAAAGACACTCCGCCGCTTCGGCTTCAGCTATGACTGGCGTCGCGAAATTTCCACCTGCGAGCCGGAATATTATAAATGGAACCAGTGGTTTTTCCTGCGCATGCTAGAAAAGGGCCTGGCTTATCGCAAAAAAAGCCGCGTCAACTGGTGTCCCAGATGTTGCACAGTTCTCGCCAACGAACAGGTCGTTAACGGATATTGCTGGCGGCACGAAGATACGCTCGTCCAGACACGGGAAATCGAACAATGGTTTCTGCGCACCACTGCGTACGCCGAACAGCTACTCGATGATTTGAAGTTGCTCGAAGGCGGCTGGCCCGATCGCGTCATCACCATGCAGCGCAACTGGATCGGCAAGAGCGAAGGCGCGCGGGTCAAGTTTGCCGTCGCGGACCTTCCTGGCGCAGGCTCAATTGAAGTTTTCACCACGCGCATTGACACCATTTACGGGGCCACAGCGCTGATTCTCGCTCCCACGCACCCGCTGCTGCAAAAGCTGTTGGAAGATTCTCCGGTTCGGGACCAGGCCGAAAAAAGGCTCGCACAAATAAAATCAATGTCGGTGAAGACCGAAGATTTGGCGACCGCCGAAAAAGAAGGATTCTTCACCGGACGTTACGCCGTAAATCCTTTCAGCGGAGAAAAACTTCCCATCTGGGTGGGGAATTTCGTGCTGCTCGAATATGGAACTGGCGCGATCATGGCAGTTCCCGCTCACGACGAACGCGACTTTGAATTCTGCAAAAAATATAATCTGCCCATCCGCACAGTAGTGGTCCCCCAATGTCTGTATGACCTTAGGGATACTTCTGCGGATGTCCCATCGTCGCTTCCCGATGGTGAGTATGGGATCCCCGCATCAGCACCGACTACAGCCTTTACGGACTATGGAGTCACTGTAAATTCCCCTGGATTTAACGGTTTAACGACAGAAGCGGCTAAAGAAAAAATGGCGGAGTTTGCGGAAGACGAAGGCTTCGGAAAAAAAGAAACCATCTTCCGCCTGAAAGACTGGGGAGTGTCCCGTCAAAGATATTGGGGCACTCCTATCCCGGTGATTTATTGTCCGACAGATGGCCTGGTCGCAGTGCCCGATAAAGATTTGCCCGTAGTGCTGCCCCCGAATCCGAATCTAACCGGCGAAGGCGATTCACCTCTCGCCACGACTCCCGAATTCGTAAACACCACTTGCCCCAAGTGTGGCGGTCCAGCGCGTCGCGAAACCGATACCATGGACACCTTCGTCGACTCCTCCTGGTATTTCTATCGTTACTGCGATCCGCACAATTCGAACGGCCCTTTCGATTCCGCCAAAGTGAAATACTGGTTCCCGATCGACCAGTACATCGGCGGAATTACCCACGCGATTTTGCACCTGTTGTACTCGCGTTTCTGGTGCAAGGTGATGCGCGACCTGGGTTTGATCGACCACAGCGAGCCCGCTGCGCGCCTCTTTACCCAAGGAATGGTTCTCAGGGGCGGCACTGCCATGTCCAAATCCAAAGGCAACGTCGTCGGCGCTCACGAAATGGCCGACAAATACGGTGCCGATACCGGCCGCCTGTACACCTTGTTTGCGGCGCCACCAGAAAAAGATCTCGAGTGGAGCGAAGAGAGCATTGACGGCGCATGGCGCTACCTGAACCGCGTGTATCGCCTGATAGAACGCCACGCGAGCACGGTCCGCAAAGCGGAAGCTAGCGCGGCTCCGGTTTCAGCATCGTCCGCCAAAGAAAAACGATTGCTGCGCAAAGCGCATCAGACTCTGCAGCGGGTAACCTCCGATTTTGAAACGCGCTGGCACTTTAACTCGGCCATTGCGCTGATCATGGAGCTGACCAACGAGATTTACGCCTGTGAGCCGCTCGAAGAAGGCGTGTGTGAGGAAGTTCAGAAAGAAGTGCTGGAGCTGCTCACGCTGATGTTGGCTCCCATGACGCCGCACATCGCGGAAGAAATGTGGGAGATGCTCGGCCATCCGAACGGCCTGTGGACCAGCGCGTGGCCCGTAGCCAACGCGGAACTTGCCAAGGACGATGACGTGGAAGTACCAGTGCAAGTAAATGGTAAACTGCGCGGCAAGTTAAGTGTCGCCACCGGAATCGCCCAGGAAGATGTGGTTAAACTTGCCCTGGCCGAGCATGCGATTGCGCAGCACATCGACGGCAAGCGCATCGTCAAAATAGTTTATGTGCGTGATAAGTTGCTTAATGTGGTGGTTTCTTAGATGTCCGTTTCTTAGCTAGCCGCGTGGGGGAATCGCCGATGGCGGAGATCCAGACCGGAACCAAAATGCAGCACGAGAGCGGCAAACCAACGTCCGAACTTGGCGGCATCGTCGTGCTCGATTTTGGCGGCCAGTATACCCAGTTGATTGCGCGCCGCATTCGCGAACAACGCGTATTCAGCGCGATCTTGCCGTGCACTTCTCGGGTGGAAGAGATTCTGGCTTACCAGCCTGCAGGTATCGTGCTCTCCGGTGGTCCCAGCTCCGTTTACGATGCAGATGCCCCAAAGGGCGATCCCGGCGTTTTATCTACCGGAGTTCCGGTCCTGGGCATCTGTTATGGTATGCATTGGATTACCAAGGTCCTCGGCGGGACAGTCGAACCCGCCGGACGCCGCGAGTACGGTCGCGCGGAGTTTTCCGCCGCCGATGGCTCCTGCGGCAAACTTTTTGAAGGTTTGCCCCGCACCTCAAAAATTTGGAACAGCCACGGCGATCACGTCCGCGCCCTTCCTTACGGCTTCCGCTCCACTGGATTGACGGAGAACGCGATCGCCGCTATCGAGAATTCCGAAAAAGGGATTCACGCCGTGCAGTTTCACCCGGAAGTGAAGCACACCGAGCAGGGAACAGCGATCCTGCGAAATTTTCTCTTCACCGTATGCAAAGCCGAGCCTAAGTGGAGTGGCGCAGCTTTCATCGAGGAGACCGTCGAAGCGATTCGAAAGAAAGTCGGCAACAAGCGAGCCATTTGCGCCCTGAGCGGGGGTGTGGACTCGACTGTGGCCGCAGCGCTGGTCCACCGCGCCTTGGGCGACCGGCTTACAAACATCTTCGTGAACAACGGCCTACTGCGTAAAAACGAGTTCGAAGACACTCTCCAGATGTATCGCCAGCGACTCGGCCTGAACGTGGTTGGCGTGGATGCCACTAACCGTTTCCTCGCTCAGCTCAAGGGCATTTCCGATCCCGAGGAGAAGCGCAAAAGGATCGGCAGGGAATTCATTGCTGTCTTTGCAGAAGAAGCTCAGCACCTGACCCGCGGGTCCGGACAGGAAGCGATCGGCTTCCTGGTGCAGGGCACCCTCTATCCGGATGTCATTGAATCAGTGTCGGTTAAGGGCCCATCGGCGACCATAAAGACTCATCACAATGTAGGTGGCCTGCCGCCGAATATGCCTTTTGCGCTGATCGAACCGCTTCGCGATCTGTTCAAAGATGAAGTCAGGCGCATTGGCCGGGAACTGGGTTTACCGGATGAGATATTGATGAAACATCCGTTTCCAGGTCCAGGTTTAGCCGTACGGGTACTAGGTGAGGTGACGGCCGATCATTTGACGTTGCTGCGCGAAGCGGATGCGGTGGTCCGGGAAGAGATCCGCAACTCGGGATTATACGAAAAAACCTGGCAGGCTTTTGCCGTGCTTCTGCCCGTACGGAGCGTCGGGGTTATGGGCGACGGACGGACCTATGGCCTCACGGTGGCAGTGCGGGTAGTGAATAGCGACGACGCGATGACCGCGGATTGGACTCGATTGCCTGGTGAAGTGCTGGAGCGGATTTCCACACGCATTGTCAACGAGGTGACGGGCGTGACGAGGGTGGTTTACGACATTACTTCGAAGCCGCCAGGAACGATTGAGTGGGAATAGAAAGAAAAAAGGCCGCAGCGGGAACTTGCGGCCTTCGGATAAAGGCTAAATCGAATGATTCGTAAGACAAAAGCGAAGGAAGATTATCTGCCGGCGACCTTTTGCGCCATATACAGAATAAGCTTTCGATCGTCTTCGTCGGACTTGCTCAACAAGCGGCGAAGCTTGTTCAGGAACCGGGCATCCTTGCCTGCACTGCCCCAAGCGATGTCATCACCTGACTTCCGCTTCGGGAGATTCGGCAATTGCGGTGGTTCTTCGCCGTCATAGAACAGTTGATAGAGAGGCACTTCGAGAGCCCGCGCGAGTTTTTCGAGTGTTTCGATGGCCGGAACTGTATGGCCATTTTCAACACGCGAGATGTAGCAACGAAGCAACCCGGTACGTTTCTCGATGTCGCCCTGGGAGAGTTTCTTTTCTTCGCGTAGTGCGCGAAGGCGGTCACCGATAATCATGCAGGTATTATTCCATATAGATAAGAACTGAAGCAAGCATAAACTGATAGTGGACCGCGTGAAACACCTGTTGCGGCTTGCGGCCGAGGAAAACGAGACGAAAGAACGACGAAACCCGGAAACGATGGCACACGTCACAAAGATTGAGGATAACGAACGGACCGGAGGCCAAACGGCTGACTCAGGCGTTAAGCCGGCCGCACCGGGCACCGCCGACGAGCGGGCCATGGTTCGCCAGGCGCAGAAAGGCGATAAGGCGGCCTTTGAACTCCTGGTTCATCGCCACCAGCACAGGGTTTTTGCGGTAGCCCGAGGTATTCTTAAGCGCCAGGAGGACGTCGAAGACGTCGCACAACAGGTTTTCGTGAAAGCCTATTTTTCGCTCAAGCGATTCGATCAGCGAGCGGCTTTCAGCACCTGGCTTTATAAGATTACAGTGAACGAATGTTGGGATTTGCTTAGGAAAAGAAAGGCCCGGCCTCTGGTTTATGAGTCGGATTTCAGCGAAGAACAATCCCGGCAATATAGCGCGACGGAGCGCGAGGCCGCAAAAGGACCGGACACTGGCGACCGTATGGCCATGCGCCAACAGTTGGAGGCTATGCTCAGCCAATTGGACAAACGGGATCGCGCCATGCTGATTTTGAAAGAAGTGGAAGGTTTCTCGGTCGAAGAAATCGCGGATTCCATGGGCTTGAATGCCAACACGGTGAAGGTGCGGCTGTTTCGCGCGCGCAAGCGCATCGTGGAATACAGCCGGCGCGAGGAAAAATAAGAGTTTTTTTGTTGCAAGCGGAGAGAGTAAGGAGGTTGCGGATATGTGGTTCCTTTCACGCGGATTCAAAAGTGAATGTGCGGAGTTTCACGATGCGCTGGAGCGTGTTTCGAATGTGGATGAGGCTGCGCTGAATGGTGTTGCTGTAGAGAGTCTTTTGGCGCAGCTGCCGGCAAGCGCGCGCCAGCACGCAAACGTGTGCAGCGACTGCCGTAGTGCCGCCGGCGAATTGCTGGAAGTTCGCAGAATGTTTCAACACCAAGACAACGGGGCAG
>WNFO01000842.1_pt1 | contig 23688 bp, 18 predicted proteins | sample 5400251 | NCBI WGS metagenome assembly WNFO01 (sample SAMN13153354, study PRJNA577476) | soil metagenome | isolation source: 100 cm saprolite under Madrone tree | place: USA:California | collected 2016-06-14
ATGCGAAACCGCGCGAGGCGCGATTGAGCAAATCGGCGTCGCTGACCAGGATGCGGAGCGTGGTGCCGCGCGACACCTGTTCCGGGACGCGAACGGTGGTTTCTTCGACGCGCGCGGCGCCGCGATAGGGCCGCAGCAGGACGCGGACGCGAAGAGTCTCCCCGGGAGCCGCTTCACCTTTTTCGAGCCAGGCGCTTTCGATGGCAAATGATTTTCTGCCCGGAACGCTTTCGACCCGCAGCGTGATGCCATCCACCTTGGCGGTTTCGAAAGTATTGACGAATAAGCGCGTAAAGACATTTTGCATCGTGAGGGCAAGGGGCAGGCTATCGGGAGAAAGAGAATCGCCCGGAGCGAATGTGTTTTCGATTTGAACCGGCGCGTGGCCGTGCAGGCGAATCTCGCCGGAAAGATGAAGCGTTGTGCCTTCACCATACAGAGAATTCTGCGTCAGGCCGCTGAAGGTCGTAATGGCGACGAGGAGCGGCGTCAGCTTCGGGTGATTGATGATTTCGAAGTGGAGCGACTTTTGTTTGGCTGGTGCGGCGCCGGAAACAAGCAGCGTCAGATCCAGAGGAACCATTGCGGGAGGCGCGCCGAGTTTCCCGGTGACAGCCGTAAGATGATCCCCCGTGATCGTGCCGATGGAACCGCCGACGTTGACGATTTTCGTGGAGGCGAGATCAGAAGAAAGCGTGGTGAGCAGAGATAGACACGATCGGCCTGAACCGCCGTCACCGTGCAGGCGGAATTGATGGAGGCGTCGCCCTGGACGAGAACCATGCCAGCCATGTCGCCGGCAACGAGACGGCCGTCATCCGGGCGCGGTGCTGCAGTTCCGCCTTGCGCCGCGACGAAGCCGTACCCTTGCAACTGATTTGTGAACATCTGGAGCGCTGCCGGCTGGAAGCCGGAGAAAACGAGCGGCGTCTCGATGGGCTCCAGTGCGGACCCAGAAGGAAGCCCTGTTCGCGTGGAAGCTTCGCTGGGAATCCCGAGTTGCTGCACGGCCGCTTGCGCTGGCGCAGCTTGGGAAGGCGGGTTCAGCACGTCCTGAATCGGCGTAACACCAGCAATGGGTTCTTTTGTGAAGATGCCCAGTTTTAGCGACAGCGCGCCGGCGAGTTTGCCGTCCAGATAAACCGGGCTGCCGCTCATGCCTGCAACTACACCCGTGTGTTCGACTTTCGGCCCTTTCAACTGCACGAGGATGATGGACTGTTTGGGCCCGAGAAAATTGTCCAAGACGCCGATAACTTCGAGGTTGAACCTCTCCACCTGATCGCCAGCAAAAATCGTATAGGCGTAACCCTGCATGCCCGCGCGAACCTGGCTGAGGGGAAGCATTTCGTTTGATTCTTGAGGCGCGGCGACACCGGGCCGCAGGCACAACACTGCCAAAACCGCCAGGAGTGCGATAAGCAGAAACCGAAGAGGCTTAGATAGATGAGACCGGGCCGTGTGCATGAATCGGTAATGATACGCGGCAGAGTACCGCTAAGCAATCAAACGTGAGATGCGCCAGGGATAGGAAGAGTTAGCTAGGCGTACTGGTGCCATTGTGCGCAAAGGAACTCCGGTGTATGTTAAGAGTCAGTTGAAGAATTTCTCGGGAAGTATGCCTCGCATGCGCAACCCGGCTCACCTGCAGGCCTACCCTAGATCGAGTGCTACATCGCCCGACTGGGGAAACCAATTCGGGGGAGACCACTCCTATGAAAGCCCTCGCGGCGTTCTGGCTGCGCTTTCTGACCCTTGCTGCTTTCGTGATGACCGCCGGGTTCGTTTTCGTCCGGGGCCAATCTCCCGGCATTAAAGTTGTGGACCTGATTCCTGCGAGCCTCAGCGGGGAGACCAATCAAGACAGTGAGCCCTTCCTTGCCGTTCAGGCCGTCAATCCCCAGATCATGGTTGCCTCGGCGTTCACTCCCAATCCGTTTTCCGCCAGCGGAAATGCCCCTGTATACATTTCCGAAGACGGGGGCAATTCATGGCTGTTAAGCGCCATCACTCCCGTACAGCGCATGACTTGCGACATCACGCACGCCATGCCTACAGGTGAGAACCATCCCCGCGGTGACCTGCATGCCGGAACGCTGGCTTGCGCCGCATCCATCACGCTGGATGAGTCGGAATCAAACGACGTTTCTGCCAGCGCTATCATGAACGTGCAGTCCACGCGTACAAACGTGGATCAGCCGTTCGTGCGGGCGCTGGGCATTTCCAATAGCGACCATATTTACGTAGGCCTAAACGATTTCAATCAGCTTAATGGTCACACTGCAACGGTGGACGTATCTGTGGATGGCGGTGCGACCTATAAGTCCGTTCCCATCGAAGCGCGAAAGACCGCGGGACAGGATGGTCCCTCCGTTCGCCCGGCGGTCGCAGGCGACAACACCGTCTACGCAGCCTTCTTTGGCTGGCGAAAATTCAATGGCACGGTCGCGACGAGCGACGTCGTCGTTGTTCGCGACGATGCTGGAGCAATTGGTCCCCTTCCATTTCAAGCGCTGAAAGACCCATCGGACAAATTGCCGGGACGGCTGGTGGTCAAGAGCGTCTCTATTCCGTGGTCGAATGCGCCGACCCTGGGCCAGGAACGTATCGGCTCGACGCTTTCCATAGCCGTCGATCCCAATAACAGTTCCACGGTTTTTGTCGGTTGGGCGGACCACGGGAGCAAAGGCGATATCTATACGCTACACGTGCGGCGTTCCACGGACCGAGGCGTGACGTGGTCCAAGTCCGACCTGCCTCACACGACGATCAGGAGCGCCACGAATATTGCGCTCGCGGTGGCCAACAATGGCGCGGTGGGCCTGCTCTACCAGCAACTTTCTGGCGGCCGGTGGGTTACACATGTAGTGCAGTCGCGTGACGCCTTCGCAACGATTCAAGACGTCGTTCTCGCGAATGTCCCGGCGAATGCGCCCGCGGAGCAGTTCTTGCCCTATTTGGGGGACTACGACTATTTATTAGCGGTAGGCAATGAGTTCCGCGGCGTTTTTTGCGCCAACAACACGCCGGATCTCGCCAATTTTCCCCAGGGAGTGACGTACCAGCGAGCCGCGAACTTTAGCACAAAGACACTAACGGACGGTTCCGGCAACCCCGTGGCGATTTCCATTGATCCGTTCTACTTCAGCGTTCCGGTGAAGCCGTGAAGCGCGTCGCGCCATGGTGCGAGAGAAGGAGATGCGCATGAATACTTCGAAATTTTTCCTTGCGGGAATCCTATGCGTGAACTTGTTGGGCGTTGTGGCGTTGCCGCAGGCGACGGGCAATCAGGCGGCGCTTGTCAAACAATCCAGCATCGTCTTTGCGGGTACCGTTAGCCAGCTGGGAGCCACTTCCTTCGCCGGCGTGCCGAAATCAGCTCAAACAGTTGTGGTTCGCGTAGACAGTGTCTTGAAAAAGCCTTCGGCCGTTTCGCTGAAAAAAGGCGACAACGTCACCGTCGAGTTGAAGGATCCGTCCGCTTTCCAGCAAGGCACGCAAGCAACGTTCTATACGGAAGGCTGGATCTTTGGTTCAGGCGTCGCCGTTAAGGAATTGGGCCACGAATTCAGGTGCGGCACTGGCGAGGCTGCTAAGCCAGCGGGCGCCGATGAAAAAGCATACCAACAAGCTCAAGAACGAATCAGCGATCAAGAGCTGCAAGACCGGCTGAACGCGGCGGACTTTGTCGTCATCGGACGAGTCACAGATGTTCATCGCTGGAATGCGCCCAAGTCCGCCGCTACTCGCGTCTCCGAGCACGATCCGGACTGGCACGAGGCCGTCGTCGAGGTGCAGTCCGTCCTCAAGGGTGGGCAAGTCAAAGGGAACAAGGTCGTCGTCCGGTTTCCTGGACGCAACGATGTGGCCTGGGTACACTCGCCCAAGTTCGAGAAGAATCAGCAGGGCATTTTTTGCCTAAATAGGGATCAGGCTACCGGCGTACCCACTGAGAAGGTGGCGGGCCGCCAGGTGGCCGTGTACACTTGCCTGGGACACGGCGATTCGCTTCCCATGTCGGACGCACCTCGCGTCCGCGCTCTGCTCAAGAACTAAGAATCCATACCTACAAACAGAGCATTCGACTCTGCCGTCTCGGCTATGATCATAGGAAGTTATCTGTTGGCAGACGGTCTGCGGTTGCCTTCGCTCTATCGCCGAAAAAACTTGTTTTGACAAACGACCTGCGGAGCATAGAATACGCTCCACTCTCCGGCACTTTCCACGGACTTCGAAGCACAGCCGCAGCTCGCTGAAACAAGTGTCGAGAGACGGTGTTCAAGTTTCATCACGAAAGTTTGTCACTCCGGGCAAAGCCCCGGGAAATGGCAGAGGAGGGAATCGTGCGCCGACGAGTGCCGGTCCTCGCGATGATGTTTTTTGCAATTAGTCCAGCGTGGGCACAAAGCCCGCCACCACCCGATCAGACCGAACAAATCCGAATCTTGCTCGAGCGAGTGCAACAGCTTGAGAAGCGCGTTACGGAGCTGGAAACTAAGCCGGCTGCGGGCGCTGGCGTTACGGTACAGGCGGCGAATGTCGCCGCCGTTGCAAAGCCGGAAATGGCCGAGGCGCCGCCACCACCACCCGCGCCCGGACTTGGCCATCAACACGAAATGGCTGAACCGCAGGCCGCGCCTGGGCAGATGGAAGTGCACTATCCGTCTCTCCAGATCCGGGGTTTCGGCGATGTGGATTTTTCGGCGACCGACCAGAAGGGTTCCACCAGCGGATTCAACTTGGGCCAACTTGATCTTCACCTGGCGTCGGCACTTTCGCGAAAAGTAACGTACTTTGGGGAGATCACTTTCAATGCGCAGCCGGCGTCGGTCTATACGGTTGATGTTGAACGATCCATCATCCGGTACGACTACAACGACTTTTTTAAACTTTCGTTTGGGCGATACCATACGCCCATCGGTTACTGGAACACGGCATTCCATCACGGCGCCTGGCTGCAGACTACGATCAGCCGGCCTGACTTCGTCAAGTTTGGCGGAACGTTTATCCCGGTGCATTTTCTGGGTTTTTTGGCGGAGGGAAATATTCCATCAGGAGGAGCGGGGCTCAGCTACAACGTTGGCGTGGGGAACGGACGCGGCTCGGCCATCAGCCGCCCTGGCGATGCGGGCGATAATAATAATAATCGCGCATGGGTGGCCAACCTCTACTCGAGGCCGGCTAGACTCTATGGATTGCAAATGGGCGTCTCCGTCTACCGAGACAAGATCACGCTCCCCGGCACGCCACCCAATGGAAATAATTTTCGCGAGTGGATTTCGGCCGCGCACATTGTCTGGACCAAGGAAACTCCGGAATTCCTCGCCGAATTCGCCAACGTGAATCATCGCAACATTCTTACCAACTTCGTCACCAACAGCCAGGCATTTTACGCTCAGGTTGGCTACCGGCTTCCTTGGCTGGAAAGAACTTTGAAGCCCTACTACCGCTTTGAGCATACTCATGTCCCACTGAGCGAACAGGTTTTCACCAATCAGGATCTGGTCCAGTCCATCGTTGGGATGCGATATGACATCACGAACTACGCAGCCTTTAAGGGCGAATACCGCTATTTCAAGCGGCTGCCAACGGACCCGTGGGTGAACGGGGCATTCTTCCAGACGGATTTCACCTTTTGATGAGCCCGAATATGAATGCCACCAACAAACTTATCGTGACATTTCTCTGGACGATCCTGTGGGCGTCTTTGGCTCTCCACTCTCCATTAGCTGCGCAGACTCGAGGCGCGGACATCGCCGTGGTCGTCAATGCGGATACTCCCGTGACCGACCTGAGTCTCTCCGAAGTGCGCAAGGTTTTGCTCGGCGAGCGGCAGTATTGGAGTTCCAAGCTTCCAGTTGTTTTGTTGATTCGCGCTCCAGCGGCTCGGGAACGCGACGTCGTGCTGCGAGTGATTTATCAGATGTCTGAGGCGCAGTTCAAACAGTACTGGGTAGCCAAGATTTTTCGGGCGGAAGCCGCGACGCCGCCCAGGATTGTATATTCGAACGACATGCAATATGAGCTTTTGACGGCTTTGCCCGGCTCCATTGCGTTTATAGATTCCAGGAACATCCACTCGGGCGTGAAGGTCCTGCGCGTGGACGGCCATTTGCCCGGCGAAAAAGACTACCCGTTGCGATAAATGCCGGTTCTCAGCCCGTGGGAGATATGCGCTGCCCCGACTGAACGCACGCTGCTGCTCTAATGCGAAAGCTTCATGCGCCTTAGAATTTCCTTGAATCGCGGATCGGGTCTGATATTTTCGAACATCGGTTCGACCGCCAGGGAAACCAGGCCGCTGTCGTGTTCCTCGTAAGCCTTCTCCAACCACTCGAACGCTTTTTGCTTTTGGTCCATTCGCATATACGACTCCGCGATGCTGTAGGAGGAGACGTAACTGTGCTTGGAGAGCTCCGTTAGGCCGTCCAGCCAACTTTGCAAGACGCCTTTGTAGCCGGACTTCGTGAAATCCTCTTCGATGGAAGCCGCCAGTTCGGGGCCTCCGGAGAGTGACAATGCTTTTTCTCGCTCTGCGACGGCTTCCTTGAACTTGCCCATGTGCGCGTAGACCTCTTCGAGGATGCGCCGGGCCGGCGAAAACTTTGGGTCAATATCCAGGACTTTGTGTAATTGTTCGACAGCACTGTCATTCCGGCCCGAGAGATAAAACTGCCAGCCCACGGTGGTATTGATGATGAGGGAGAGAGGATCCAATTCCTGGGCTTTCTTCGTTTCGGCAATGCCTTCGTCGAAGCGGCCCATGTTCGTCAAATAATCGCCGTACCAGTGGTGCGCTGTGGCCAGGTTCGGATTCAGCTCGATGGCACGCTTGAATTCTTTTTCGGCTCCCGCCCAATCCCATTCAAAATGTTCTTTTACAAGGCCCAGAGACGTATGCGCTTCGCCGAGACTATCGTCAAGGTTCAGCGCCTGCATCGCCGCGGTTTTGGCTTTCGGCCAGGCTTCGGCCGGCGGAAGGTAACCGGCGTCACCCAATAAGCTGTAGCTATCTGCAAGACCGGCGTAGGACAACGCATAACCAGGATCCTTCTGCACGGCTTGACTGAAATACTCCGCCGCTTTCTTGAAATCCGCCTGCGTCCACTTGTTCCAGTAAAATAGGCCCTGGAGATAAAGTTGATAGGCTTCCGCGTTTTCGGTAGGCCGCTTCGCGAGCAATTTCTTTTCTTCTCCGGCGAGCCGCGGGCGCAAGCGTTCATAAATGTCGCCGGCAATCTCCTGCTGCACGGTTACGAGATTGGAAAGCTTGCGGTTGTATTGCTCGCCCCAGATCTGCCGGCTGTTCTCCACGTCTTCGAGACTCACGCTGATCATCAGCTCGTCGCCAGTTTGGATCAGCCTCCCCGTGAGAATGGCTCGAACATGCAGGTCGCGGCCCACTTTCTGCGAGTCTGTCGCCTGGCCCTTGTAGCGGAAAACCGTATTGCGCGACATGACCGCGAGATTGGGGAGTTGCGAGAGGTTGTTGATCAGGCTTTCGGTGATTCCGTCGCTCAGATATTCCGTTTTCGGATCGTTGCTCAAATTGGCGAAGGGCAGAACGGCGATCGATTCAATGCGTGCCTGGCTCGCGCCGCCAAATACGCGGTCGCGTAAATTGCCCACGTTCAATCCGAAAAGGATTAGCAAAACACCGAGGATCCCGCCCCATACAAGATGAGGCCAGAGACGACGCAGCTTTTGGCGGGACGCTTGCCCCGTGGTAAAGGGCATCGCGCGGGCAGAATCCGTGTCCCGTATCAAACGCTGCAGGTCCGCGCGCAGGTCCGAAGCGGACCGGTAACGCAGTTCGCGGTCCTTCTCAAGGGTCTTGGCAATAATCTGTTCGAGCTGGACGGGGATCGCGGGATTCAGACGCGCTGCCGGAACAGGGGCACGGTTCAGGATGGCATCGAAAATTACGCCGGACGTGCTTCCGATAAACGCGCGCTGGCCGGTGCACATTTCATAAAGGACCAGGCCCATGGAAAAAAGATCAGTGCGTTCGTCGAGTTCTTGACCGCGAACCTGCTCGGGAGACATGTAGGCGACCGTGCCCAAAGCCACACCGTCGCTGGTGAGATGAGCGTCCTGTGTGGTGACTCCAAAATTTCCTGCAGCCTGCCTGGCCCAGCCCGCGCCTCTGCGTTCCGGCATCAGCTTGGCCAGCCCGAAATCAAGAAGTTTTACCTGGCCGCGGTCGGTGAGGAAAATATTGGCCGGCTTGATGTCGCGGTGAATGATGGCCTTGGAATGGGCGGCTTCCAAGGCGTCTGCCATCTGGTGGCCGTACTCCGGCACGCGGTCCAATTCGATCGGTCGTCCCGAAATGCGATGTTTCAGCGTCTGCCCTTCAAGAAACTCCATGACAATGAAGTGCTGGTCTTCATATTGGTCCACGTCATAAATCGTGCAGATATGGGGATGGTTGAGCGACGACGCGGCCCTTGCTTCGCGTTGAAACCGTTCGATCGCCAAGGGTTCGCTGGAAAGTTGTTCGGGGAGAAACTTTAACGACACGTGGCGGCCGAGTCTGAGGTCCTCGGCTTTATACACCACGCCCATGCCGCCCCCACCGAGTTTCTCCAAGATGCGGTAATGGGAGACGGTTAGCCCGATCATTGAGAGAAAACCGCCATTGGAAAGTCATATTAGGTTGCGCTCGTGGACAAGTCAACGCAAAGGGCGCTGGAGCGTTCGAATGGTGCGATGGGAAGCCTGCAGCGGAGCCGGCGCTCCTAATCCATGTGATGATGCATGACGAACACTTTGTCGAGCGAATCTTCGTACGGGTAGACGTGGACCATCCAGCCGAAGATGACTGGCTGAAAGCGGCCATTCGCCGCGTCGCAGGCTTCTTGCGTGCCGATTGAACCCCTTAACCCAAACTTTTTCCAGTCGGCGTTGCGGAGCTGTCCCTTCTGTGGCATGCAGAGGTTGGTGTGCAAATGCCATGTGGCCACGCTGAGTGGAACACGTGCGTTAAGCTGTTCTTCCGTCGCGCGCTTGGGCATGGTGTACATGGCGCCCACGAGTTCGTATCCGTCCGAAGTTTTCTTGTAGAGCAGGGAAGTGGGGCGCGCCGGATCGAAAGAAAAGGACTCCAGAAACCCATTCCAGTAATTCGTGAAGTGATACTCGGGCTGCGGCAGATTCGGCAAAAAGATTTTGTAGCCGTCGTTCAGAGCAACGTGATAGTCCTTATATTTCTCAATACCGGAGCGAAGCTGCGAGACAATTTCGTTGGCCCGCGCAGTATCTTCCGGCGTTTGCGGGCGCATCGCCGTCATGTGCATGTGGAGGTTGTGGGCGTCCATGTGCCCGCGCGTCATGTCGTGAACGGCGTGAGCCTCGTTGGCCTTGGCATCGTCCATATCCATGCCCGACATTTTGCTGTGTTCCATGGTCTGCGGTTCCTGCGATTGCGCGGCGGACGACTGCTGTGCATCCTGTCCAGGCGCGGCGGGCGCGCGATGGCCGGGAATGGCGGCAAGAAGTACGCTTACCAGAAAAAGCGCCCCAAATAAGATGCCGGCTTTGGCGGCGAGATGAAAGAACGTGCTGCGGGCTGACATGACAATTCTCCTCACCTAATAATACGCATCGCCGGGCCGCGGGATTTCGGCGCATAGTACAGGGAGTGCCTCTCCCAAAACTGGCCGGATGGGCAGGATTAAGCGCGCAACATAGAAAATCGAAGCTGGAAATCGGAAGCGAATCGTGGGATTCGAAGCGCTATGACGCTGCGTGTTAGAATTTCTATGTGAAGAAAGAAACCGTTCAACCAGCCAAGTATTTAACCGGCGGACTGGACCTGCCCGGCGACAAATCCATCTCTCATCGTTATGCGATGCTCGCGGCGCTGGCCGAAGGGACGAGCGAATTGCGCCATTTTTCCGCCGCGGCGGATTGTCACAGCACACTGAGCTGCATGTGCGCGCTGGGCGCGGAAGTGAAAATCGAAAAGGACATGGTTCGAGTGACCAGCCGGGGGCCGCACGGCCTGAAAAGCAGTTGGCGCGCGCTCGATGCCGGAAATTCCGGCACAACGATGCGCCTTCTGACGGGAATTCTAGCCGGGCAGCAGTTTTCCTCGCGGCTCACAGGCGATGACTCGCTCCAGAAGCGGCCCATGAAGCGCGTCATCGGCCCGCTTCGCGAAATGGGCGCGGACATTCGCGGGCGCGAAGATAATTTCGCGCCCCTGGAAATTCACGGTGCCAGGCTCAAGCCCATTGACTACAACATGCCGATGGCCAGCGCGCAGGTAAAATCCGCGGTTTTGCTTGCTGGACTCTTTGCCGATGGTGTGACCAGCGTGACGGAGCCGGCGCGAACCCGAGATCACACCGAGTTGGCGCTCGAGGAATTTGGCGCCACCATCGAAAAAAATGGCCGCACGATTCGAATCCACAGTCTCGGCGGCGCAAATGGCAGCGGCAAGCTAGTCGCCAAATCTCTCGACGTGCCCGGCGATTTGTCCTCCGCCGTGTTTTTCATCGCCGCCGCGTCACTCTTCCCCGATTCGAACGTGCTCATCCACAACGTTGGCCTGAATCCCACGCGCACGGCGATCCTGGATTTGTTCGCTTCGATGGGCGCGTCAATCCAAATCCTCGGCCCCAAGGTCGCCCACAGGGAAATCGTCGGCGACCTCGCCGTGAAAGGTGCAACTCTCAAAGGCGGTGTGATTGCGGGAGAACAAATTCCTCTGGTGATTGATGAGTTGCCAATGCTCGCGGCTCTCGGCCCGTACACCGAGGAAGGAATTGAGATTCGCGATGCCGCTGAACTCCGAGTGAAGGAAAGCGACCGCATCGCCGCGCTCGCGGAGAACCTTCGCCGGATGGGTGCGTCCGTTGAGGAGCGGTCGGACGGATTGAAGGTGCAAGGCCTTCGCACGGGAAAATTGCGCGGCGCCGAAATCGATACTCGCGGCGACCACCGTATCGCCATGGCGTTCGCCGTCGCCGGCCTCGCCGCCGAAGGAAACACCGTTATTCGTGACGCCGATTGCGCCGCCGTTTCCTTCCCCACGTTTTTTCAGGAATTGAACCGCCTTGCAGAGCGTTAGCGCTAATTGATTGTTCTAAGACTGCTCTCAGCTGGTCTTGCGAATGGAAATCGATCCGTAGCTCGTCTTCAAGATGATTTTCGGTCCGCGTCCGCTTCCGTATTTTCCTTCCAGGTGCGAATCGCCCGACTTGCTTCCCGAAGTCAGCTTCAGCGAATCCGCCTGGAACTCGCTGTCAATATCTCCCGAATGGCAATCAGCCACAATCTCGAAGCTCGACGATTCCGGAAGGCTAAGCGTAATCCCCGCCGAAGCATTGTCAATCTCGATGTCGTCCTTCGGCGGGGCCGAGAAGCGAACTTCGACGTTGCCTCTGCGATTCTCGATTTTGACCTTGCCGCCGGTGTTTTCCAGCGTGATGTCGTCTTGTGTCCGCACGTTGAGGCTTCCGGGAGCGTCATAAATTTCCAGATGGCCCGGGCTGGCTTCCATATGGCCCGCGAGTTGCGATAGCGTTAGGTCAGTGCGGTGCGAAACGAAGCGCACGCCTTTGGCGATTTTGTCCGCCCGGATGGGCCCGGAAAACTCGCCGTCAATCGTAAGGCCACCTGTGGCGCCCGAGACATTGATTTGTCCGCCGTGACCGGAAATCTTGATGCTGCCTTTCGTGTCGGAAACTTTGACGTCGCTTTTCCGCGTCTCGATATCGACGTCTCCGCCCGTGTCGTGAATCTCGATGTCGCCGACTCCATTCGTGACGTTGATCGCCTTCGCCATGTCCGCGACGGAGATGTTGCCCTTCTCGTTGCGGATCGTCAGCAAAGCTTTCCTCGGAACCATCACGTCAAGATCGAAGCTGATCCGCGAGTCTCCCGCGCTGACTCCCGAGGGATGAATTTCGTAGCCGTCGCCATTCTTCACAATCTCGAAGCCAACGCGATCGGCAGCCTGCTGCGCGTCGTTCTCGTTCCAGGCCTTTGCGTTCTTCTTGCCCGAAACTCGAATTTGCGCCTCGTCCGAAGGACGCACGCTGATGTTGCCGCGGCCGTTGTGAATCGCGATGCGCGCATCCCCGGGAACGTCCTTAGGCGCGACGTCCAGGTCAAAGTCAAAGCTGTTTCCCCACTCCCGAACATGGCCTGGGAGATTTTCCCTGGCATAGTCAACGGCAACCACGATGCCGAGAAGACTGAGAAGTCCCAATACAAGAAAAACTTCGCCTCCGGTAATTTTCGCCGCGCCCGGATCGCCGGCGCGGCTAGCTGCCATCCGTTCATATAATTTAATCCCGCCCCAAAAAATCAGAATGAGCGGCCACCAGTGCCCGATCACTTCGCCAATACTGACACCCCGGTAGTTGTGAAAGAGCAGCAGTAATCCTACGAAGAGCAGGAGAAGTCCGGGAAAAAACGAGCTGCCGCGTCGACGCAGATTAGCCATGAAGCCCTATTGCCCCTGTCCCTGACCGGAGATTTGATTTTGGGGAGCGGTTGGCAAGGAGCCTGGCGCACTCGGAGCTGTCGGAGGAACCGCCCCGGAAACGTGACCCTCAGTCGACGCGGCCGCCGCGGCAAGGCTGATGATTCCCAGAACGATGAGGATAACCGGAGCGGTGTTCCAGAACGAGAAAATACCGCCGCGTAACTGGTCGAGAAGAAAAAGCACTCCAACCGTGATGATGGCGGCGGGACCCATCAGCCCGCGAATCGTGCACTGAGGGCACGCGCATCGAATTCGATCACTCATCGAACAAATCCTCCTACGAACGCCGGTCCAGCCGGTTGCGCATCATCAAAACGCCCGCGCCAATCAGAACAGCCGGCCAAAAAAATTGCGAAATTCGGTACCAGGGGAACCAGTCAAAATTGTGAAGCAGCAGCAGGACTCCCGCGCCAATCAGAAGAATGGGTCCAATCGGGCGTTCCTTCGAAAAGGAATCGAGAGGATCGGTCAAAGTTTCGCCGGCCTGCCGCGCTTTTGCCGTGCGGTACGCATCAATCGCCATGTAGATCCAGAACCCGGAGAGGCAAATCCACAGGGCCGCTGTGCCGCCACCACTCATGGAGCCTTCCGTTCCGGTAATGAAGAGCACCAGGAAAATGGCCAGGTGAATCATGCCCTTGCCGTACTGTTCGTTATAAAAAGCGCCCATCCCCGGCAGAAATCCCAGCAAGAAAGCGATCACTGGATTCGATCTGGAGCGGCTCGGCGAGCCCGCGGGCAAATTGGAAGGAGGCATCTGATACTGCGATTCCGGAAGCGGAGCCGCAACGGGTGGGGTTGGAGCAGGGATGCCCACGATTCCGGCCAGGCACTCTTCGCAGTAGAGAACGTCGCGCACCGGGCGCACGCACGTCGAGCACATGGCCTTGCCGCAATTCCGGCAGTAACCGACCGCGTCCACGTCGGAATGGACGGCACACTTCATGGCATTCTCCTCTCACCAATCGAGCCACACAGAACGGGGAATTGCGCCGCCAACACCCGCAGATTCCGGCCGAGTTCGTCGGCACGGTTCTGCTGCTTGGGCGCGGACGGATTCGCGTTGTCGGTGCGGCCAGGTTGCTTGTCGGGAGAACTCTTCGGCGCCGATTGCTCCCTGGTAGCGGGATTTTGGTCGTTTTCGTTCAGCCGCGTTTGAATTTCATAAACGACGCGCAAATCGCTGACGAATTTGACGCTGTGCGCATACACGAGATGTGCCTGGCTGTTAGCGCTGCGATAAATCTTGGCGGGATGAAGATCCGCCAGCTTTGGCTTGCGAAACGAGAAACCAGATGCTGAAAGAATGATGACGAGCGTCGCAGCGACCGACACCATGCTGTATACAAACCGCGGCGATCGCAGGCTCTTCAGCCAGTGCCTCAGGTTGCGCCAGCTCGGTGCTCCAAGTGTTGCCGTCAGAATCGCGTTCTCGAGTTGCGGCGGCGGTTCCACCGGTTCCAACGCGTACAGACTGCCCAGCGTCCGCGCAACAGCCGCGACCAGCGGCGCGCACCGCTCACACGTATTTACATGGAGATTGAACGCGGATTGCTCGGTGGGCTGAAATAGCCCATCGAGGTAATCGCTCAAGCGCGCTTCGGTTTGTTCGCAAGTCCAGTTCATAAAATGCTCTGCTCTAGCTTTGAAATTCCAATCTCCCTTATGACGGCCGCACTCCCATCTGCTGCAGAATGCGCGCCAGCTCGATGCGTCCGCGATTGATTCTTGATTTTACCGTTCCTTCCGGTACCGCCAAAACCTGTTGAATCTCGCTATACTCCAATTGCTGCAGGTCGCGCAAGATCACCGCCTCGCGCAATTCCGGTGAAAGCCGTGTCAGCGCCGATTGCACTTGACCGCTCAATTCTCCCAGCAGCGCCTGCTCATCCGGGCGCCGTCCGGCGGACTCCTTGTTTTCGACCACCGGCATCTTATCGTCCAGCGAATCCGTAACGCGATCCCTCTTCGTTCTACGATAATGGTCGATCAAAAGGTTGCGCGTCACGCTGGTCATCCAGGTTGCGAAACCGCCATGGGCCGAACGATAACTTCCCAGAGTTCGGTATACCCGGAGGAAAACATCTTGCGACAGATCCTGGGATTCCGTTCGGTTCCCCGTGAACCGGTAGCAGATGTTAAAGATGCGCCTGCTGTGGCGACGCACAAGTTCCTCCCAGGCCGACCCGTCGCCCTGGAGGCATTGCTGGACCAGTTGGGCATCCTGCTCCAACGTATCTTCAGCCTCATAACCTGCTACGGTGCAAGGCGTGTCTGCGAGTCGGCTTCTCTCTCAAGAGCCGTCTGGCAGCCCATCTCGGCCTGCCAACTATGGAACGTAAAATGCTCCCGAAATGTTCCCCGCGGGATTAGCCCCTGACTCCCGACCGTTCTGTCCCGCATCTTACTCACCCGGCTGGTTTGATACAAGCACTGGAATGAAGGAGTTACAAGGGAGAGGCGGAGCGGGATGCCACGGTTATCGCGGCAGTCGCTTTGACTCCTACTCTTGGTTTGTTCTGATTTCACTTCCGCCAACTTGACGCGAGTGCTTGCTCCCGTTAGGCTGGCCAGCGCATGCAAGAATCGTCGAGGAAGCTGCTTGTCGTCCTGATCGCGCTACTTGTGCTGGGGTTTGTCGTCTACCGCTCAAGCGGGATGATCCATCTTACGGATTTCAGCGGGGCAAAACTGCTCCATGCCATCCGCAACGCCAATCCCTTCCTTCTGGTTCTTTCGATTGTTGCCATCTACGCCTGCTACGCGCTGCGTTCGCTCCGCTGGAAAGTTTTCCAGCGGAATCTGGGCCCTTCGCGCTTCGGCCCGATTTACGCGATGACGCTCGCAGGCTTCGCTGCTATTTTCCTTCTTGGCCGCGCCGGTGAGCCGGTGCGGCCCCTGCTGCTGGCGCGCAAAGAAGAGCTGCCCATTGCGGACCTCTTTGGAATTTATACGCTCGAACGCCTGTTCGACTTGGCAAGCGCCGCGGTCATTGCCGCGGTCGGGCTGCTCCTGTTTCAATCGCGCGGTCATATTGGCGACGTTGCGGGCAAGCTGGAAACCGCCGCAAGGACAACAGGGTCGCTGTTATTCGCTGGAGTCGCAGGCGCGGTCGCATTTTTATTATATCTGCGGCTGCACGGATCTGCTCTGCTCGAGCGTCGATTGCAGGGATGGCGGATCGCGCACGGATGGCGCGGCACGGTCGCGGGAATTTTCCTTGGCTTCGTGCGCGGTGTGCAGGCCATTCAAACTGCGAGCGATCTCGCGCTCTCCGTATTTCTTTCCGCGGCCCACTGGTTCCTCGTTCTGCTTGTTTACCTCTGGGTCTCGCACAGTTTCGGCGAAACTCTGGGCACAATCAGCTTGGGCGACGCCATGCTGGTGATGGCATTCACCCTGGTGGGTTCGGCGGTACAGTTGCCAGGAGTCGGCGGCGGCTCGCAGGTGGCATGTTTCCTAGCTTACACGGCGGTCTTTGGAGTAGAAAAAGAAGCCGCCGCCGGCGCCTCGATTGTGGTGTGGCTGATTACCTTTGCGGCGTGTAGCCTGGCGGGTGTGCCGCTGCTGATTCATGAAGGGCTCTCGCTCGGAAAATTGCGGGAATTGGCGGAGCACGAGAAAGAGGCGGCTATCGAAAGTGCCGCACAGCAAGGAGACTCAGCCCAGTGAAGTGTCCTTTTTGCGCGCACATCGACGATAAGGTGATTGATTCGCGGGAAGGCCGCGTCGGCGACACCATTCGCCGCCGGCGCGAGTGCTTGAAATGCGGCCGCCGGTTCACGACCTACGAACGCATCGACGAAATTCCTTACATGGTCATCAAGAAGGACGGGCGGCGCGAACGTTTCGAGCGGCAAAAAATCCTGCAGGGACTCTTGAAGGCTTGCGAAAAACGCCCGGTGGCGACGCCGAAACTCGAAGCGATCGTGGATGAAATCGAAGGCGTAGTGCAGGAGTCCACCGAACGCGAGCTGACCACCACGGAGATCGGCGAAATGATTATGCACCGCTTGAAAAAGCTGGATAAAGTCGCGTATGTGCGATTCGCGTCGGTGTACATGGACTTCAAGGACGTGCAGGAATTCATGAGCGAGCTGAAGAATCTGCTGAAGGATCGGGCAAAAAAATAGTGTTTTTACTTTCCGGGGAATTCCTGTGATAAGACGCGTTGCCATCTACTTATCCATACTGCTCGTGTTTGCCAGCCTCTGCGAGATTGCGACCGCTGATGCCACGCGGAAAAAGCCGGCGGCGCGGATCGATGCGGAAAAGATTCGCGCGCATGTGAAGTATTTAGCGGGCGACGCGCTCGAGGGGCGCGGCACAGGACAAAAGGGGGGCGACGCGGCCGCGGACTACCTTGCCGCGCGGTTCAAAGAGTACGGATTGAAACCGGCTTCGGACGCCGGTACCTACTTTCAGAGCGTGCCAATGGTGAGCATGAAGACTCTGTTGGCTACGGCATTCACTCTCATACCCGCGAACGGGCGGCCTATCGCGCTGAAAAATCTGGACGATTTTGTAACCAGCAACGAGAGCCAGGTGGAATCTGCTGATGTCGAAGCCCCGGTGGTTTTCGTAGGCTATGGAATAACTGCGCCGGAATACCAATGGGACGATTACAAGGGCTACGACCTGAAGGGGAAAGTGGCGTTGCTGTTTGTGAACGAGCCCATCTCGGACGATCCGAAATTCTTCAAAGGAAAAGCACTGACCTACTACGGTCGGTGGACCTACAAGTTTGAAGAGACGGCTCGCCGCGGGGCTGTAGCCACGCTGATCATCCATCGTAGCGACCTTGCGAGTTACGGATGGGACGTGGTGCGTAATTCCTGGGGGACCGAGCGCTCGTATTTGGAGCGCGATGGAACACCGAAGCTGCAAGCCGCATCGTGGATTCAATTCGAGGTGGCGAAAAAGCTCGTGGGCATGGGCGGTCTCGATTTGGACAAACTCTTCGAGCAGGCCCAAACCCGCGGGTTCCAGCCTATCGAGCTGCCCGTTCGATTGGGAGCACATGTGGCAAGCCAGATGCGGCCATTTGTTTCGCGCAACGTCGTGTCCATGCTGGAAGGATCCGACCCTGACAGAAACAACGAGGCCGTTCTCTACACCGCTCATTACGACCATCTCGGGATCGACACGAGCAAGACCGGCGACAATATTTACAATGGGGCAGTGGACAACGCGACCGGATGCGCGATTTTGCTTGAACTGGCGCGGACTTGGGCGAAAGCCAAGAAAGCGCCGCCTCGGACGATATTGTTCGCCGCTGTGACAGCCGAGGAACAGGGGCTATTGGGGTCCGAGTTTTTGGGAAAGAAGCTGCAGTTCTTGCCCGCAGATCCAATCCTGGACCTCAATTTTGACGCTCTGGCTCCTGTAGGCTTGCCGGAAGAGGTGGAAGTCACCGGGGCTGAGAGGACCACCTTTTATCCCGCGGTGGAGGCGGCGGCGAAGGAGTTTGGATTTGCTATTCGGCCGGACGCGAATCCGGAAGCCGGTCATTACTACCGCTCGGATCACTTCAGCTTAGCACGTGTGGGAATTCCTTCTTTTTCGATTAGCGAGGGGCGGAAGTTCAAAGGGCATGACCTTGCCTGGGGCGAGGCGCAATCGCAGGACTATGTGAAGAATCATTACCATCAGCCGAGCGACGAGTATCGCGGCGACTGGGATTTCAAGGGCCTAGCAGAGATGGCCCGTTTCGGATATGAACTGGGCCTTTCCGCCGCGACGCAGTCGCAAGCAATCGACTGGCAGCCGGGAGACGAATTCGAGAAAGCGCACAAGAAGCTCGCGCGTGGGGAGATTGATGGCGATGTTTTATTCGCCGGACGTCCGGAGCTTGCCGTCGTCCATCTCGAACCGATCGGGTATCCTCCACTTGCAAGACAGACCCGCATTTCGGGGATTGTTGTCCTTCAGGTTTCGATTGGGCCAAACGGAACTGTCGAGCACGTTGAAATTCTGAAAGGGCATCCGCTTCTGCAGCAAGCGGCTGCAGACCGCGTGCGCCAATGGAAGTTCGCGCCATGGTCCGGAGAGCCGAGGACCTTTGAGCTCAAGTGTGAGTTCGCCTTGCGTGGATTTGATGTTTCCTCCCAAAACCCGCGTCTTTTCATAGTCGCCAAGCCTTTGCACCTCTTCATTTTGGCAAGTCCGCCGATAATTAACACTGAAATCGTCAGATCTCCTTCCTGAAGCAAGGCAGTAATACAGCTGCGATTATTGCACCCCGGCGGGCGTGCTGTCGGTTCCAACAGAGATTCGCAAAATGGCGGAGCTCAGCCGGAGGTATTTGCTTGACAGCAGGGGCAGCGAGTTATATATGTCCAGTCGTCTATACAACCGTGCGAGGGGTGCGAGTGGCCGCCGTCGTTCTCGACAGACAAAGCGTAGTGCCGCTGTACTACCAGATTCAGCAAGGGCTGAGCGAACAAATCCGTTCCGGCGAACTGAAACCGGGCGAGTTAATGCCTTCGGAGCAAGAAATAGCGGAGCGGCTGGGCGTTAGCCGGATGACGGCGCGGCAGGCGCTCAAATCCCTGTGCAGCCGGGGACTGGCGTTCAGCCAGCGCGGGAGGGGCACGTTCGTTTCGCGGATGAAGCTGGAGAAGAATTTCCGGCGGCTGCTTTCGTTTAGTGAAGAGATGAAAGATCGCGGTTCGCAGCCGCAATCAAAGGTGCTGGCGTTCAAGCGCATTCATCCTGACGAGGACGTTGCAGAAGCGCTGCACTTGAGTCCCTCCGACGAAGTGATTTTTTTACGCCGCGTGCGGATGGCGGATTCCGCGCCGCTGTGTATTGAAGCTACGCATCTACCGGCGCGGCGCTGCCCGGATTTGTTAGAAACGTTTGAGCCGAGCGGCTCGTTGTACCGGGCATTGATGGAACAGTACGGATTGCAGGTGCACATGGCCGACGAAGTGGCGGAGGCCTCGGTTGCGACGGCGGCGGAAGCAAAGCTCTTGCGCGTTCGGGGGAAGTCGCCGGTATTCCGTTTCACGCGGACGGCCTATCTTCACAATGGAGAGCCCATCGAGTTCGTGAAGTCGATCTACCGGGGTGACCGCTGCCGGGTTGTAAATCGCTTGACCCGGCAGCTTGAAATCGTCAGTTAAGTTCAAGGGGGGGTGTATGAAACGTGTATTTGTTTGGTTGCTAGTGGTGGGGCTGAGCGCCGGGATGTGCGGAGCGGCAGCGGCACAGGAAGTCACAGGAACGATCCTGGGAACGGTGACGGATTCCAAAGGCGGTGTAGTGCCCAACGCCAAGGCCACCATAACCAATACGGACCAGCAGGTCGTGGTGCGCACGCTAACGACCGACGAACACGGCCAATACGCGGCGCCGCTTCTACCTGTTGGACATTACTCGGTTACTGTGGAAATCGCCGGATTCAAGAGAGTTACACAAAGAGGGTTTGTGCTGAACGTTAGCGACAAGCTGGCCGTAAATTTCACGCTCGAAGTTGGCGCGGTGAAGGAAACCGTCAGCGTGGAGGCCAACGCCTTGCAGGTCGACACACAAAGTGCAACCGCCACCGGAGTGATTTCCGGGCTGCAACTTCGCGAGCTTTCGCTCAACAGCCGCAACTACGCGCAGCTTGTGCTTTTGGTGCCCGGAGCTTCCGATTCCGGCAACGCCGACCAGATTTTCCCTGGAGCCACTGCTCCGCTCGGCACCAATCTAATGACCTTCCAGATCAACGGCAACCGGCGCGAGGAGAACAATTGGCAGGTGGACGGCGCTGACAACGTCGACCGAGGTTCCAACCTCACGCTGCTCTCTTTCCCGAGCATTGACGCGATCAGCGAGTTTCGTGTCGTCCGAGGCGTGTACGACGCGGAGTCTGGCCGTTCCGCCGGTGCGCAGATCAATGTCATCACCCGCTCCGGCACGAGCGATCTCCACGGCGGCCTCTACGAGTTCTTCCGCAATGATGATCTCAATGCCAACGCATTTTTCAATAACGCGAATAACATCAAGCGCCCACCTCTTCGCTACAACAATTTCGGAGGCACTATCGGCGGCCCTGTCTACATTCCCAAGATCTACCCGCGGCGCAACAAAACCTTCTTTTTCTTTTCAGAAGAAGCTCGCCGCATCGTCACCTACACCAATCCGCCTACTGCTACCGTCCCTTACCCGGGCATGACCAGTGGCCAATTCCAGCGCCCGGTTTGCACGAAATGGGTCAACGCCAATGGCGTCGCCGGAGCCTGCCAGACCTACGGCACGACGATCAATCCTGCGGACATTAGTTCAATCGCCCAAGCGTACGTTCAGGACATCTTCTCGAAGTTCCGTCCGCCCAATGCGGTTACGGCTTCCAATCCTTTCGGGTTCATCGGAACTCTTGGAAACGTCTTCAACTTCCGCGAAGACATGATCAAGATTGACCACACCTTCGGTCCCAAGCTCGCGCTAAACGGAAAGTTTCTGCATGACAGCAATCCCACTCTCGAACAGGGCGGTCTCTTCAGAACCCTTTCGATTCCGGGAATTTTGACGACTTCTACAAATTCTCCCGGACACCAGTACAGCATTAGCGCTATCTACACACCGACGCCGACGCTCATCATCGACGGTGGGTATCGCTATTCCTACGGTGCGATCCTCAGCGACGTCATTGGGGCTGTGAACTTTTCGCAGTCTCCCCATATCCAATCGGCTATCGGCAGCACACTGCCGTTCGCCAACGTTGTTGGCCGTGTTCCTAGCCTGACGTTTACCGGCGGTACATTCACCAATGCGGGCGGCTCCTCCATCGACGCATTCGGTCCCTACCGCGATTTCAACGTCAATCACACCGTCCACGGCGACGTCACCAAGGTTCTCGGCCGCCACACCCTCAAATTCGGTGCCATCTATTACCACTACAATAAACATGAGAACCAGTTAACCGGCTTCAACAACGGCTTGTACTCGTTCGATACAACCAACATTCCCACGGCGACTGCCAACCCTACCGTTTGCGGCACGACAGGATTGCCTGCCTGTCCTTTCAACTTTGAGCAGTCCTTCGCAAACTTCCTGCTTGGCCAGTTGAGCTCCTTTCAGCAGGCCTCGCTCGACGTCACCGCAAACATCTTTGACAACCAGTTCGAATACTACGGGCAGGACACCTGGCGCATCAGGCCGAACCTGACCATCACTTATGGAATTCGCCACTCCTTCTTCCGGCAGCCCACGGACGCCAGTGGCTCAGGCGGCAGCAGCCGTCTCGTCAACTTCGACCCGGCTCTTTATGATCCGGCGAAGGCGCCCTGTATCGGGTCCAGTGGTTCCACGGATGTCTCCACCAAAAATGGTGTTCCGACCGCCAGCACCTGCAATCCCAATTACAGTCCCCTCAACGGCCTTATCTTTGCCGATCCGCCAACCTTTAACGGCTTTCCGGGAACAAAGTCGCCATTCGGCAGCAAGGTCGGGAAGGAATTCAACAAGGCTATTGCCCCGCGCCTCGGCATCGCGTGGGATCCGTTCGGCGACGGCAAAACTTCGATCCGCGCTGGATACGGCATGTTCTTCGACAACGGCCTTGAATTCGGCAACCCCGAGCTCAACGTCGGCCTCAGTCAGGGCTTCCTCACGAACCTTACTGTCAATCTGACCACGCTATCAAATCCCGCCGCCGGCACGACCGCCGGAGCGAATATCGCGCCCTTCACTATTCAGTCTAGGATGCCTGTCGACTACAAGTCGCCCTACTCTCAGCAGTGGAGTTTGGACGTCCAACGCCAGGTCGGGAACTCTTGGCTCTTTGACATCGGCTACTACGGCTCGAACGGCATCCACTTGCCCGGCTTCGAGGATTTAAACCAGGCTCCTGTCGCTTCGTACTTGAATTGCACAACCGCAACTCCTTGCCACGCTGGTCCGGGCTCGACGAACAATGTCGCCATCACTGCGCCGATCAACAACACCACGCCGTCGAATCAGCTGGCCGTCCTCCGCCCATACACCGGCTACGGCCCGGGCCTATTCTTCGTGGACCTCTTCACGTCGAACTATCACTCGCTGCAAACTCAAGCCCAGAAGAAGTTCTCTGGGAACTCGTTTGTCAGCGTCGCCTACACCTGGTCTCACGGCCTGACGACCGACCCTGCTGATCGCAGCACCGGTGGCTCTGCCATTCCCCAAGTCAGCGGCGACTTTCGCAACAACTACGGTCCTACTGTCGCCGATCGTCGTCATGTCCTGACCGCCAACTTCGTCTACGAACTCCCTTGGATGCGGTCGCAACAAGGCGTCGTCGGCCACATTCTCGGCGGCTGGCAATTCTCCGGCGTTCAGACTTTCCAGACTGGTCTTCCGTTGACCCCGGTCATGGGCAACGGCATTTGTTCGGGCCTGGGAAGCGCTGCTCGCTGCAATGATCCTGCTGGCACTGGTTGCCTGCTCGGCGCTTCACCTGTGGGTTGCCGCCCGAATCTTGTCGGCGATCCCAACGCTGGCGCTCCGCATACTTTCAATTCTTGGTTCAACGCGAGCGCCTTCGCCAATCCCGGTGCCACGCAAACCACGGTCGGCACTAGCCGTCCCGGCTCCGTTCGCGGCCCGGGCTTCTGGCGCACCGACCTTTCCCTGTTCAAGAACATCAAGTTCAACGAACGTCTGACTGGCCAGTTGCGCTGGGAAACGTTCAACACCTTCAACCACACCAACCCCATCTGCTGCACTTCGCAAAGCACGATCTCCGGCTCGTTCAACAAGATCAGTTCGACCCGCGATCCCCGCATTATGCAGCTTGGCATGAAGCTGAACTTCTAGCCCTCGATTTGCGGGCACGGCCAAAACTGGCGCTGGAGGACTTCCACTCCGGCGCCTTTTTTGCAGGATTCAAATCCGTAGCAGCGGCGGAGGAATGCCAGAGGTTCCGCGAGAAAGCCGATACAGGCTGCTTTGCAGCTTACTGAAATGGGTTCTTCAATTGGGGGCGGAAAAGGAGTATCGTCCTTTTCTGCTGTATCCGCGGCGATGATGAACGACTCCCGCCAGTACGTTCGACTGTCCACTCCAAAAGGAACGATTTTAGCCTGGCAGAATGCCGGAGTGAAAAAAGTCTCAGGCGTGGCTAATCTTGGATTGGGCGGCTTGTATATTCGCACTGTTGAGCCGCCGCCGGCGGGAACTTACATCCAGTTGTTATTGGACGTACCAGCCGGGGAGGTACGGGC